>Ga0208628_1000689_pt1 | contig 14738 bp, 10 predicted proteins | sample LakWasMet16_LOW5_2_FD_183864 | JGI IMG/M metagenome (GOLD analysis project Ga0208628, IMG submission 183864) | Freshwater sediment methanotrophic microbial communities from Lake Washington under simulated oxygen tension - Sediment Metagenome... | ecosystem: Environmental > Aquatic > Freshwater >... | reverse complement strand
GGCTCCGGGGGGGTGGGCGTGGGCGCGACCTCGGGCGCCGCGGCGGCCACCGCGGGCGCGGGCTCCGGGGCGGTGGGCGTGGGGGCTGCGACCGGCTCGGCGGCCGGGGCGGGCGTCGTCGAGGGCGCGGCGATCGCCGCGGGGGCGGGGGTCTCGGGCTGCGGGTTGGTGGCGCTCGTGCGGCCCTTGCTCACCACGAGCAGCACGGCGAGGCCGAGGCACACGCCGCCGAAGACCACGCCGGCGATGAGGCCCTTGTTGGACTTGCCGGCGGCGGCCTTCTCGTCGGCGGCCGCGCGCTGGATGACCACGGTGCTGTCACCGCGGCGGGCCACGCGAAACTCCACGACGCCGAGCTGCACCATGTCGCCCGCGGCGAGCTCGCTCTTGCGGTGCTTCTCCCCGTTGACCTGGACGCCGTTGGAGCTCCCCATGTCTTCGATGAAGAGCTTGTCGTCCTCGACGAAGAGCCGGGCGTGCTCGCGGGAGATGGAGCTGAAGGCCAGGGCGATGTCGGCGGACTCGCTGCGCCCGAGGATCATCGGGAGCCGGTCGAGCATCACCGGCGCGGGGACGCCCGCCGGGGCGAGGAACACCACGCGCATCCCTCGGATGTGCTCGGGCACCGGGGCGCTGCCCGCGCCCGCGCTGGCCGGGGCGAGGGGGTCGTTGAGCGCGGCGAGGCCGGGGGCGCCGGCGTTGGGCGCGGTCGACGGGGTCGCGGCGAGCAGCGGCGCGGCGTGCTCCGAGGCGACCGGGGCGGGGGCCGGGGGCGGGGGCGTGGGCTGGGCGCCGGCCTCCTCGACGACCTGCAGCTTGTAGTCGCCGATGAGGATCTGGTCGCCGCCCCGCATGGGCTTCGGGTCGGCGAGGCGCGCCCCGTTGATGACGATGCCGTTGTAGCTGGCGAGGTCTTCGAGGAAGAAGCCCTCCGCTCGCTTCACGATGCGTGCGTGGCGTCGGGAGACGTTGCGCTCCGTGAGCCGGATGGAGTTGCCGTCCTTCCGCCCGATGGTGAGTTCATCCCGGGTGAGCGGGATGACCATGGTCTTGCCCTCGTCGTCGGAGATCACGAGCTTCAGCATCGGCCCTTCAACCCCTCCGCGGGCCCGACCCTTGGGGCGCCCCGCGAAGACTTCGCACCACCGCAGGAATTACGGCGGTTTCTACCGGGCGCAGTCTCTCCGGGCCTGTGGGGTGGTGTCAACGAAGCGCAGAGGGAGGGACAGGCTTTGTCCTCCGCGGCTCGCGCGGGGGGTGGGGGAGGTGGTATCTCGTTTCGCCGCAGATACCCCTCCAACCACGGCACGAAGCGTCAGGGAGCGTCATCGGATGAGCACAGGCAAGCTGGTCGAAGAGGTCACCCTCAACTGGACCGACCTCACCGGAAAGAAGACCGGGGCGACGTCGCTCGGGTCGAACAAGTTCTACAAGGCGCAGATCTTCGACGAGGGCGGGAGCTTCCGGGTGGTCTTCACCTACGGCCGCGTCGGGCAGGCGGGGCAGGTGCAGGAGGTGGTCGCCAGCACCCTCCCGGCCGCCAAGGTCGCCCTCGACAAGAAGGTCAAGGAGAAGGTCGCCAAGGGCTACACGAAGCTCGACATGCGCTCCCTCGACGAGGAGAAGTCGAAGACCGACGCGAAGGCCGCGCCCGTCGACGACGGCAAGCCCAAGGCGAAGGCGGTGAGGACCAGGGAGTTTCACCCCGAGGTCGAGGCGCTGCTGAAGCTGATGTACGGGGCGACGGGTCAGGCGGTGGCCGCGGGACTCTCGTCGAGCGCGGGGGCGACCAAGGAGTCTCCGCTGGGCAACCTCTCCGACCGGCAGCTGGACAAGGGCGCCGACCTCCTGGTGCAGGCCGAGGCGATGGTGAAGGGCACCGTCAAGGCCACCAAGAACGACTACATCGAGCTCACCAACGAGTACCTCTCCAACATCCCGCGCAACATCGACAGCGCGCGCAAGAAGGGGAAGCTCGACCTCGACGCCATCGTCATCAACTCCGACGAGCGCATCAACGAGCAGCGGAAGTTCATCACCCTGCTGCGCGACGCCTTCCTCCAGCGCGACGTGTTCTCGGCGGCGGCGGAGGTCGATGACCCGACGGAGGTCTGGTACGACGGCTTGAAGTGCGACGTCTCCCACCTCGACCCGAAGGGCGACGAGTACAAGCACATCCAGAAGCTCTTCGATAAGGGCCAGTCGCCGAAGAACTCCAACTTCTACAACCTCCTCAAGGTGGGGCGGATCTGGAAGGTCGAGCAGCAGGGCCGCAAGGGCCACTTCGACAACTACGCCGCGAGCATCGCCAAGAAGCCCGGGGCGACGGGGGTGATCCCCGGCTGGCACGGCACCCGTACGGAGAACCTCATGGGCGTCTGCAAGACGGGCCTGGTGCTCCCGAAGAACCTCCCCAAGGGCGTGCACGTCACCGGGCGCACCTTCGGCCTCGGCATCTACCACACCCCCTGCTGGCCCGACTCCGGCGAGAACACCGCCGTCGACGAGAAGGGGAAGAAGTACACCCGGCACAACGGCGCGCTGAAGAGCATGAACTACTCGTCGCTGCGCGGCGCCTACTACCACCACAACAACACCGCCGACCGCGGGTACATCATCCTCGAGGAGCTCGCCCTCGGCGTGCCCGAGCTCGCGCTCAAGGTCTGCTGGAACAAGCCCGAGCCCGACCCGGGCAACGACTACATCTACGCCCGCGCCCACGGCCATGAGTCGCTCGCCAACGACGAGGTCGTCACCTTCGACGAGCACGCCTCGCGCCGCACCGCCATCCTCGAGATCCTCTACAAGAAGTGACCCCGCGGGCTCGCGTCCTGGCGCTCGCCATCGCGACGATCCCGGCGCTGGGCGCGACCTTCGTGGCGGCGCTGGAGGGCGGCTTCTTCGCCCCCGTGGCGTCCGTCTCGCTCGGGTGCGTGCTGGCCCTGGCATGGCTGCTCTTCCGTCGCCGCCCGTCGGCGCTCGCTCCCTTCGCCGAGGCCGCCGAGCGGGTGGGCCACGGGGAGCGCGGGGTGCGCGTCGAGCTCGACGACGACGACCCGGAGGCCCAGCGCCTCGGGGTCGCCTTCAACCGCATGACCGACGCGCTCGCGGTGGCGGAGAAGCGCTCCCGCCGCGCCGAGCGGCTCGCGGCCTGGCGCGACATCGCCCGGCAGATGGCCCACGAGATCAAGAACCCCCTCACGCCCATCCGCCTCGCCGTGGAGAGCCTGCGCAAGGCGAGGCTGCGGGACCCGGCGCTCTTCGAGGAGATGTTCGACGAGGAGACCGCCATCGTGCTGGAGGAGGTCGAGCGGCTTCGACGGCTGCTCGACGCGTTCTCGCAGTTCGCCCGGATGCCCCGCCCGAGGCCCGAGCCCGTCGACGTCGCGGAGCTGCTGCGCCACGTCGCCGACCTTCACCGCGCCTCCGGCCCCGAGCTGCGCTGTGAGCCTCCGGCCGACCTGCCGCCGCTGCGGGCCGACCGCGACCAGCTCACCCAGGTGCTCATCAACCTCGTGGGCAACGCCGTCTTCGCCGCCGGGGAGCGCGCCGAGAAGGACCCCTCGCGAGGCCCCGCCTGGGTGCGCGTCGCGGCGGAGTACCCGGGGAAGCGCACGCTGAGACTCACCGTGGAGGACAACGGCGGGGGCATCGACGAGTCGGTGATGTCCCGGCTCTACGAGCCCTACGTGACCACCCGGCAGGGCCGAGGGGGGACCGGGCTCGGGCTCGCCATCGCCTACCGCATCGTGACCGAGCACCAGGGGACCATGGCCGTCGACACGGGCCCGACCGGGACGCGCTTCACCCTGGAGCTGCCCCTCGCCGGGCCGGTGCTGACCCTCGGTGACTCGACGCTCGGGTGAATGGTGTATGGTCCCGCGCCCGCCGTGTTTCCCAGTGTTGGCGGCGGTGAAGGAGAGCGGTCGTGGCCAGGTTCATTGAGGAGTTGAAGCGCACGCACTCGTGCGGGGGTCTGCGCGCGAAGGACATCGGCAGCGAGGTCGTGCTGTTCGGCTGGGTGCAGGTCTCCCGCGACTTCGGGAACTTCCGCTTCGTCGACATTCGCGACCGGGACGGCATCACGCAGCTGGTGTTCGATCCCGACGCGCACCCCGAGGCGACGGCGCTCGCCACCACCATGCGCGGCGAGTGGGTCATCGGCGTCCGCGGGGTCGTGCGCGACCGGGGGATGCAGTTCTCCAAGAAGCTCGGCAAGGAGGTCTCGGCGCACAACCCGTCCATGGCGACGGGCGAGGTCGAGGTGGTCGTGCACGAGGCCTTCGTGTTCAACAAGGCCGAGACGCCGCCCTTCGAGATCGCCGACGACGTGCAGACCAGCGAGGAGAAGCGGCTGGCGTTCCGGTACATCGACCTGCGCCGGCCGAAGCTCCAGCGGGTGCTGCGCACGCGCTCGAAGATGAACCAGACGGCTCGGAGGTTCCTCGACGAGAACGGCTTCCTCGAGCTCGAGACCCCGGTGCTGGTGAAGTACACCCCCGGCGGCGCCCGCAACTTCCTGGTGCCGTCGCGCATCCACCCCGGGAAGTTCTACGCGCTCGCCGAGAGCCCGCAGCTCTTCAAGCAGCTCTACATGGTCGCCGGCTTCGACCGGTACTTCCAGATCACCCGCTGCTTCCGTGACGAGGACCTCCGCATCGACCGGCAGCCCGAGTTCACCCAGGTGGACATCGAGATGTCCTTCGTGACCCAGGAGGACATCTTCACCATCGTCGAGGGCCTGCTCTTCTCGGTGTGGAAGACCGTCTTCGGAACCGACCTGCGCGACCGCTACCCGGAGGGGAGGTTCCCCCGGATGCGCTTCGCCGAGTCGATGGAGAAGTACGGCAACGACAAGCCCGACCTGCGCTTCGGGATGCCCCACACCGACCTCACGGGCCTCGTCATCGAGCACAAGGGCGGCGGCGTCCCGATGCTCGCGGAGATCGCCGAGGGGTACATCTCGGGCGACGATCGCCGGGATGTTCCGCGGCGCATCGTGAAGGCGATGGTGGTGCCCGCGAGCGCCTCGCTGTCGCGCGCCGACGTCGACAAGCTGGAGGAGTTCTGCAAGGGCATGGGGGCCAGCGGCCTCGCCCGCGCTCGCCTCGCCGACGACGGCTCGTGGACCCAGTCGGCCATGGCCAAGACCGTGACGCCGGAGTTCCGCGCGGCGGTCAACGAGGCGACGGGAGCGAAGCCGGGCGACCTGCTGCTCTTCCAGTTCGGCGCGACCTCCATGGTGCACACGGTGATGGCCAACCTGCGGCTGCACCTCGGCCGCAAGCTCAAGCTCATCCCCGAGTACGGCACCAACAACGACTGGAACTTCCTCTGGGTGGTCGATCCCCCGCTCTTCGAGTTCGACGAGGAGAGCGGTCACTGGGCCGCCGCGCACCACGCCTTCACGCGCCCCCACGACGACTGCGTGCAGTACCTGGAGAGCGACCAGGGCAAGGTGCTCTGCCACCGCTACGACCTCGTGCTCAACGGCTTCGAGATCGCCGGGGGCTCGGTGCGCCTCCACGACCCCGAGGTGCAGGCCAAGGTGTTCCGCGCGCTGGGCATCTCCGACGAGGAGGCGCGGACCAAGTTCGGCTTCCTGCTCGACGCGCTCAAGTACGGCGCTCCCCCGCACGGCGGCATCGCCATCGGGTGGGACCGCGTGGTGATGCTGTTCTCCGGCGCCGAGAGCATCCGCGACGTGGTGGCCTTCCCCAAGACCCAGCGCGCGACCGACCTCATGACCGACGCCCCCAACGCGGTCGCCGACTCGCAGCTTGCCGAACTTCACGTGAAGCGCGACATCAAGCCGTAGACGTATCGACCCATCGCGCGTCGCTGCGTCTGCGTGGGGCTCAACCAACCCCAAGAAGGAGCCGTGTCGACGTGAGTGAGAAGCCCCGCTCGGACGCCCTGATCTTCTTCGGGGCGACCGGAGACCTCGCCTACAAGAAGATCTTCCCCGCGCTGCAGTCGCTCGTGCGACGAGGCCGCCTCGACGTGCCCATCGTCGGCGTCGCCAAATCGGGGTGGAACCTCGATCAGTTCATCGAGCGCGCCCGCGCCAGCGTGACCGAGCACGGCGGCCTCGACCCGGTCGCCTTCCCCAAGCTGGTCTCGCTGCTGCGCTACGTCGACGGCGACTACGCCGACCCGGACACCTTCACCCGGCTGCGAGCGGCGATGGGCGGGGCGTGCCGGCCGGCGCACTACCTGGCCATCCCGCCCAGCATGTTTCCGCTGGTGGTCGACCACCTCGCCGCCGCGGGCTGCGCCGAGAACGGCCGGGTGATCGTCGAGAAGCCCTTCGGCCGCGACCTCGCGTCGGCCAAGAGCCTCAACGCCACGCTGCGCAACGCCTTCCCCGAGTCGTCGATCTTCCGCATCGACCACTACCTGGGCAAGGAGGCGGTGCAGAACATCCTGTATTTCCGCTTCGCCAACGCCTTCCTCGAGCCCGTGTGGAACCGCCAGTACGTCGAGAACGTGCAGATCACCATGGCCGAGAGCTTCGGCGTCACGGGCCGCGGGAAGTTCTACGAGGAGACCGGGGTCATCCGAGACGTGATGCAGAACCACCTGCTGCAGATCGTCAGCTACCTGACCATGGAGGCGCCGTCGTCGACGTACTCCGAGGCCATCCGCGACGAGCAGGCCAAGGTGCTTCGCACGGTGCGCCCGATGGCGCCCGAGCAGGTGGTGCGGGGGCAGTTCAGGGGATACCGCGACGAGCCCGGCGTCGCGCCCGACTCGCAGGTGCCGACCTACGCGGTGCTCCAGCTCTTCGTCGACTCGTGGCGCTGGCAGGGCGTTCCCTTCTATGTGCGCGCGGGCAAGGCGCTCGCGGCCAACTGCACGGAGGTCACCGTGGAGCTGAAGAACCCGCCGCAGGTGGTCTTCAACGAGGCGCCGCCGGCGATGGGCAACCTGGTGCGCTTCCGGCTGAGCCCGGAGGTGACCATCGCCATCGGGGCGAGGGTGAAGCGCCACGGCGAGGAGATGGTCGGCGAGCACCACGAGCTGTCCCTGACCGAGGAGCCCGCACAGGGGGCGGGCGGTCGCATGGACGCCTACGAGCGGCTGCTCGGCGACGCGATGATGGGCGAGTCGACCCTCTTCGCCCGGCAGGACGTGGTCGAGGCCGCGTGGGAGATCGTGGAGCCGGTGCTGCACCTGCCGGGGCCGGTGTACGAGTACGAGCCCGGCACCTGGGGTCCGGTCGAGGCCGATCGCCTCGTGGCGGAGGTCGGCGGATGGAACATCCCGAAATGAACGTCCTCGTCATCGACGTCGGCGGCACCAACATCAAGGTCGGCGGCAGCGGCCACGAGACGCCGTTGAAGATCCCGTCGGGTCCGGACTTCACGGCCTCGCAGATGGCCACCGCCGTGAAGAAGGCCGTCGACTGGCCCTACGACGCCGTCGCCATCGGCTACCCGGGGCCCGTGCTGAGCGGACGCCCGGCCGTGGAGCCGGCGAACCTCGGCGGAGGCTGGGTGCGCTTCGACTACGCCGACGCCTTCGGCAAGCCCGTGAGGGTGATCAACGACGCGGCGATGCAGGCCCTCGGCAGCTACGAGGGCGGCCGCATGCTCTTCCTCGGCCTCGGCACCGGGCTCGGCACGGCGCTCGTCGCCGAGGGGGTGCTCGAACCCCTGGAGCTGGCGCACCTGCCCTATAGGAAGGGCCGCACCTACGAGGACTACCTCGGGCTGCGAGGCCTCGAGCGCCTCGGCCGGAAGAAGTGGCAGCGCCACGTGGAGAAGGTCATCGCGCTCTTCCGTCACGCGCTCCAGGTCGACTACGTGGTGCTCGGCGGGGGCCAGACGAAGAAGCTCGAGGGCATCCCCCCGGAGGTGCGCCTCGGCGGCAACGACAACGCCATGCGCGGAGGCATCCGGCTGTGGGTTCCGGCGCAGCCGGGCGAGGGCGACCCGCGGCGGCACGTGCTTCCGTCGGCGTAGGAGCGCGGGCGACGTACTCCACCGCTACACGTGTAGCGCTCTCAGCCCTCGCTGGATCGCTCGGCGCGGGTCTCGGCGACGCGCTCCATGATGTTGGCGGCGAGGGCGGTCCAGCCGGTCTGGTGGCTGGCGCCGAGGCCCCGGCCGGTGTCTCCGTGGAAGTACTCGTGGAAGAGCACGAGGTCGCGGAAGTGGGGGCTGCCCGAGTAGCGCGCGTCGTCGCCGTGGCAGGGCCGGCGGCCGCTCTCGTCGGGGAGGAAGAGGCGCGCGATGCGGGCCTCCAGCTCGGCGGCCACCTCCAGAAGCGTGAGCATCCGGCCCGACCCGACGGGGCACTCGACGCGCAGCGAGTGGCCGTAGAAATGGTGGTGCCGCTTGAGGGCCTCGATGAGCAGGTAGTTGATGGGCATCCACACCGGGCCGCGCCAGTTGGAGTTGCCGCCGAACATCCCGGTGTCCGACTCGGCCGGCGCGTAGCGCACCTCGTGGCGGCTGCCTCCGAGGTCGATCACATAGGGGTGCTCGCCGTGCACCCGGGAGAGCGAGCGCACCCCGAAGGGCGAGAGAAACTCCCCCTCATCGAGCACGTAGCGCAGCACGCGGATGAGCTGCTCTCGCGTCGGGATCGAGAGGATACGGTGCAGGTGCCCGGGGCGCGGCTCCGCGAGCGAGATGTGCGAGGCGACCTCGGGCTTGTTCTCCAGGAACCACTGGAGGCGCTTCTTGAAGAGGGGGAGGTGCTGCAGGTGCTGCTCTTCGAGGGACTCTGCGGCGAGCAGGGGAATGAGCCCGACCACCGAGCGCACCCTCATGGGGAAGGTCTGCCCGTCGACGTGGGCGAGGTCGTAGTAGAAGCCGTCCTGCGGGTCCCAGAGGCCGGTGCCGCCGAGGCGGTTCATGGCCTGGGTGATGGCCATGAAGTGCTCGAAGAACTTCGACGCGATGTCGGCGTACGCGGCGTTGTCGCGGGCGAGCTCGAGCGCGATGGCGAGCATGGTGGTGCAGTAGAAGGCCATCCACGCGGTGCCGTCGGCCTGGTCGAGGTGGCCGCCTCCGGGGAGGGGCTTGGAGCGGTCGAAGACCCCGACGTTGTCGAGCCCGAGGAAGCCGCCGGTGAAGAGGTTGTTGCCGTCGACGTCCTTGCGGTTGACCCACCAGGTGAAGTTCACGAGGCACTTCTGGAAGGCGCTCTCGAGGAAGGCCAGGTCGCGCCCCTGGCCGCTCTGCCTCGCGAGGCTGAACACCCGCCAGGCGGCCCACGCGTGGACGGGCGGGTTCACGTCTCCGAAGGCGAACTCGTAGGCCGGGAGCTGCCCGTTGGGGTGCATGTACCACTCGCGGCAGAGCAGCAGCACCTGCTGCTTCGCGAAGCCCGCGTCGATGCGCGCCATCGCCACGCAGTGGAAGGCCGTGTCCCACGCCGCGAACCAGGGGTACTCCCACTTGTCCGGCATCGAGAGCACGTCGCGCGCGTAGAGGTGCCGCCACTCGGCGTTGCGCACCCCCTCGCGCCCCGGAGGAGGCGGCGGCTGCGCGGGGTCGCCGTCGAGCCAGTGCTCCACGACGAAGTGATAGAACTGCTTCGACCAGAGGAGCCCGGCGTCCGCCTGGCGCACCACGCGGCGCTCCTCGGCGGTGAGCGAGGCGCTCCTGCGGGCGGCGAAGAAGGCGTCGGCCTCGGCGATGCGCGCCTCGAAGACCGCGTCGAAGCCCTCGTCGAAGGGATGCGCGAGCTCGACCGACCCGGCCGAGAGCCGCAGCCGGACGACCACCGAGGCTCCCTCGGGGACCTCGAGCGTGTGCCACGCGGCGGCGCGGGTTCCGACGCTGTCGGGGTTCACCGCGTGGGCCTCGGCGCCGACGACGTGACGGTGGAAGGCGTCCTTCACCCAGGGGGAGGCGCTGGCCGCGCCGAAGAGGCGCTCGGCGTTGGTCTCGTTGTCGGTGAAGAGGAAGCGCGCCGCCGCGCCGGCCACCGGCTCGCAGGCGAGGCGGTAGCGGCCGAGGGAGGGGTGCTCGGCGAGCAGGGTGGTGTCGTCGAGGCGGGAGATGCGCCCCTTGTCCCAGTAGCCTTCGCCCCGGCGCCCCCAGGACCAGGTGTTGCGCTGCCAGAGCGTGGGCAGCAGGTGCAGCGTCGCCGCTTCGGGGCCGCGGTTGGAGCACGTCACCCGCACCAGGATGTCCTCCGGGCTGGCCTTGGCGTACTCGATGGTGACGTCGAAGTAGCGGCCGTCGTCGAAGAGCCCGGTGTCTTCGAGGTCGAACTCCGGGTCGGCCTTCGTGCGCCGCGCTCCCTCCGCGACCAGCGACGCGTAGGGAAACTCCCGCTGCGGGTACTTGTAGAGCCCCTTCAGGTACGAGGCCGTCGGGGTGGCGTCGAGGTAGTAGTAGAGCTCCTTGACGTCCTCGCCGTGGTTGCCCTCCGGGCCGCTCAGGCCAAAGAGGCGCTCCTTGAGGATGGGGTCGCGGCCGTTCCAGAGGGCGAGGGCGAAGCAGAGCCGGCACTCGCGGTCGGTGATGCCGAAGAGGCCGTCCTCGCCCCAGCGGTAGGCGCGGCTTCGGGCGTGGTCGTGCGGGAGGTAGGTCCAGCACTCGCCGGTGGCGGAGTAGTCCTCGCGCACGGTGCCCCACTGGCGCTCGGCCAGGTACGGACCCCAGCGCTTCCAGTTGGCCTCGCGGCGCGCGTCCTCGTCGATGCGGCGCTGCTCGTCGTCCGCGCTCGCCTCACAGCCCATGGCCGCGGCCCGCGACGCGGCCTTCACAGCCCCGCCTGCCGCGTCAGTCGAGCTCGACGCCGGTCGCGTCGATCTCGAGGCGGGCCACGGGCTGACCCGTCTGCTCGGCGGCCTCCTGCTCGCAGTGGCCGTTGGGGTTGCCCGAGATCACCGTGCCCTGCACGACCGCGTGGCGACCGGAGGCGTTGCGCGGGATGAAGAACGAGTGGCCGTGCATCTTGATGTGCACGCGCTGCTCGGTGTCGTTGAGCTGCATCCAGCAGCCGGCCGACTGGCACACCGCGGAGACGGTGCCCTCGAGGCGCACGGTCTGCCCCGAGAAGCGCGCCGGGGTGGCCATGATGGCAGCCAGCGGGGTGCGCTCGGTCACGGTGATGGGGGCGCCGAGGCGACGGGCACCGGCCGCCGCAGCAGGGGCCGCGGGCTGCTCGTGGGCGGCGCACGGGGCCTCGTGGGCGGGGGCCGGGGCGGCGACGGCCTGCGCAGCGACGGCCTGCGCGGGGGCGGCCTCGGGCTGCACCTGAGGGGCGCTCGCGGGAGGGGGAGCCGGAGGCTGGCGGAGACACCCGAGGGCGGAGAAGAGGGTGACCAGGACGGCGCGCTTCATGACGGCGCTTCGTACCACAACGGCATCCCGAGACAACGGAGCGCGCGGGCCGCTCAGTCGGAGCGCACCACCCAGTCTGGAGGGAGGTCGCCGAGGAAGGACCCCTGCGCGTCGAGGACCCGCGACGGGTCTCGCCCGTCGAAGGTGACGCGCACCCGGTGGTCTTCGTTGCCCCAGTGGGGGTAGCTCCCTACGGAGACGTCGGGGAAGCGCGCCACGACGCCGTCGAGGTAGGGCTTGAGGGGGCCCTCGTCGATGTTGCAGTCGACGCTGCGGAGCACGAAGGGCGCCTCGTCGCCGCGCAGCCGCGGGAGCAGGCCCTCCAGCTTGTGCGCGAAGATCTGCGGCACGCCGGGCAGCACGAACACGTTGCCCAGCACCATGGTCGGCCACGCGGGGGAGCCGCCGGGGTAGAGCTCGGTGCCCTCCACGAGGTCGGCCATGCGCAGGTGCCCCTCGGTGAGGCGGGCGCCGTAGTGCTCCCGGAGCAGCGCCTCGACCACGGGGCTGCGCACCACGCGGCGGCCGAGGCCCAGCGCGATGCCCTCGACGGTGACGTCGTCGTGGGTGGGGCCGACGCCCCCGGAGGTGAACACGAAGTCGTGGGCGTGGCGCAGGCTGTTGACCTCGGAGGCGATGAGCTCGACCTCGTCGGGGATCACCACCACGCGGCGCAGCTCGATGCCCAGCGGGCGGAGCGCGCGGGAGAGGGTGAGGGTGTTGGAGTCGTGCACCTTGCCGCTGAGGAGCTCGTTGCCGATCACCAGGGCCGCGGCGGTACGGTTCATCGCGGAACGATAGTGCCGCCACGAGCGCGGTCGCAAGCCGTACCCGCGGAGGGTAGAGTGCGCGCCATGCGTAGGGCAGAGCGGATCCTGGCGTGGTCGTGTGTCGCCGCGGCGCTGCTCGGCGGGTGCAAGCGGTGGCGCGGCGGGGGCGAGGACGCGGGGGTGCCGGACGCGGGGCCGCGCGGTCCGGCGACGGTGCAGCTGCCGACGGAGGACCGCTGGCAGCTGGTGGGCACGCTCTACCCCGGGGCCGACGGGCAGGCGGGCACCGTGCTGCTGCTTCACCAGCTCGGCTCCAACCGCTCGGAGTGGCAGCCGCTCATCGACCGGCTGAAGCAGCCGCCCGCGATCACGGTGCTCTCGCTCGACCTTCGCGGCCACGGCGACAGCGTGAGCGGCCCGCAGTCCATCCGGCAGACATGGGAGCGCTTCGGGGAAGATCCTGCGCGCTGGGCGGGGCTCCCTCGCGACGCGGTGGCGGGCGCCCGGTACCTCTTCAGCGTCAACGCGGGCGCGGCGCGCTCGGTGGTGGTGGTGGGGTCGAGCATCGGGGCGTCCGCGGCGGTGGCGGGCCTTGCCGACGAGCCGAGGGTGGTCGGGCTCGCGATGATCTCGCCGGGCATCGGGTACCACGGGCTCGACGCGCTGGGGCCGATGCGGTCCTACGCGGCGCTGCCGACGACGCCCGCGCGCACGGCGTGGCTGATGGCCGCGGAGCGCGACGAGGAGAGCGCCCGGGCGGTGACGCTGCTGGCGACGGAGGCGGCGGGCATCGCGGTCGAGCGCGCGGTGGTGCCTGCGTCAGACGCCCACGGGGTGTCGCTGCTCAACGCCGAGCCCGCGCGCTGGGACGCGCTGGAGCGCTACGTTCGCACGGTGCTTCGAGCGCCCCGGAGGCCCGGCCGGGGAGGGCCCTGAAAGAATCTTCGAAAAGATTGTTGACAGGGGGGAGGGGTTCTAAGTACAAGCCGCATCCCGCTTCGGAGAGAAATAGCTCTTCGGGGATCGTCTAATGGCAGGACGACGGTTTCTGGCACCGTCTATCTAGGTTCGAATCCTAGTCCCCGAGCTGGTTTTGTCAGTAAAGGCCCCATCGTCTAACGGTTAGGACATCGGCCTCTCACGTCGGTAATACGGGTTCAAATCCCGTTGGGGTCACCGAGGAAAATCCCGTGTGAGAGCGGGTTTTCAGACTAGAGCCCCCCAGGAACGAAGAGTTCCTGGGGGGCTCTAGTCGTTTGTGGCGCCAACGCGTTCGTCCACACGGCCGCCCGCACCCACCGGACCCACCGCTCCGTCGCGCATCCCCCGTCGCGGTGTCCCCTTCGCCGTCATGACCAGCGTTGCGGGACATAGCGGCGCTCGACGAGCCGCGCCTATCGTCGCCCCCGATGAGAGGGGGGCGGACAGCAGCGATTGCGGCGATCGTCCTCACCCTGGCCGTGCCGGGCGCCGGGGCGCAGCCCCTCCCGCGCATCGAGGCCGCCGTCGAGCTCGGCGTCCAGTCGTTCCAGTCGTCCGACTACGGTGAGGTGCTGTCGGCCTTCGACCACGCGCCGCTCCGTTGGGGCTTCCAGGCGAACGCGCACGTCCTGAGGGTGCTTACGCCGCGGCTCCGCGTCGGGGCTCCGTTCGGCACACAAGTCGACGAACGGCATGAATCCAAGGTGTTTCGTGAGTCTGCCGACCGTACGCCCCGTACCGGGGTTTGGCGTTCGCCCGCACCAACGGGCTAACGAAGGCGGGCGCCCGCTGCGCGGGCTGTCGGACCGAAATCCGATGGACCTCCCAGAAGGAATCCGAGGCCCGCGAGCGGCCGGTTCGGAAGGTGAAGCGACGTCCCTGCTCGACAGCCCGCGTAGCGGGCGCCCGCCTTCGTTAGCCCGTTGGTGCGGGCGAACGCCAAACCCCGGTACGGCAGCGGGCGTGAGGGTGGGCTACGTCGCGGCGCCCTGGGACGGCGCCGGGGGCAGCGGTTGGGACCCCGTCTTCTCGGGGCTCACCATCGGGGTGGAGGCAGGAGTGGACCTATGAAGTACCCATGGCGGTGTGCGTTGCTGGCCGCGGCCTCGCTCGGGTTGACCGACTGCCTCTGCGAGGAGACCTAACCTCTGCGGGGACCCGATCCGCGTCTGCGTGTCGACCACGGAGGCGCTGGTCGCCGAGCGCGTGCTCGACTTCGAGTCGGGCTGCGCCAACGAGCGCTGCGACGCCCAGACCGTCAGCGGCGTCGTCGAGGTCGGGGCGTCGTTCCACCCCGGCGACCACGCACTCGCGCTGTCGGCGTTCGCGGTGGTGGAGATTCCGGTCTCCGTCGATGGCACGGCCGACGGCGCCTCGCTCGCGGTCAACGCCCGCTGCGACGAGGGGAGCTCGCTCCGCTTCGAGGGCAACGGCGTCGTCACCCTCGCGGGCGGTGAGAGCCTGGTCTCCGACTCGCCCGTCTGGCGTCGTCGCACCTGGGAGCTCAGCCGCGCGACCCGGGTGCTCCAGTCCCTCTCCGAGGCGCAGCGGGGGGTCACCCGCGCCACGCTACGGTTCTCGATGCGGGGCCCCGGTCGGTGCCAGCTCGACCGGTTGAGCTACCGGGTCAGCGCCGTGGTCTGCACGGCCCACGAGAGCGTCCGTCAGCAGTGCTGCC
>Ga0208628_1000688_pt1 | contig 14738 bp, 13 predicted proteins | sample LakWasMet16_LOW5_2_FD_183864 | JGI IMG/M metagenome (GOLD analysis project Ga0208628, IMG submission 183864) | Freshwater sediment methanotrophic microbial communities from Lake Washington under simulated oxygen tension - Sediment Metagenome... | ecosystem: Environmental > Aquatic > Freshwater >... | reverse complement strand
TGCGTATTTTCGCTTACTGGAACTTCAATAATGGCGGCAGGTTTTGCCGGCTCTTGCTCTATCGGCAAAGCTTGCTGCATTGGTGGCGGCGGTGGTGGAGTGCCGGGCGGTGGCGGCCGTGGCATCCCGGGCGGCGGTGGTGGAGGCGGTGTTCCGGGTGGCGGAGGATGTCCGTTTTGCGGCTGCATGCCCTGGCCCGGTGGTGGCGGGTTTTGTGCGATTGCCTGAAAGGAAATCAGCAAGCTGATCGCAAGCAGCAGCTTGCCGGTACATAAAATGATTTTTTTAGCGGGAACGCCCATTTGTCTGTCCTGCAGTGATGGCGCCAATTTGCCATATTGCAATCATCATGTAAAAAATGCCGATCAATATTTTGGCGAAACTGCGGCGATTCAGGCCGGATGATTGATCAAATCGCGCGGATCCTGTCCATGAGCCAGTTTTTTATAGATCGGCTGGAATATTTCTTCCGCCTTTCTTGGGCCGAGCATCATGCTTGCGTGAAGTTTGCATTTGTTCAGGAATTCGGTCGGATATTGCTGCGGCGGCAACGCAAGAGCGATTTCTTCGACCCGTTGCGTTGCACCCGATCCATAAAGCGATTCGAGCAGGTTTATCGCGTCCTGTTGAATCGCAATGTGGGAGTAGAAAACGCTTGGCTGGCTTGCGGCAACGGCTTCGCCCCGCACTTGTTCGACTTCCGGCTCACGGGCTGCAATTGTCTTGATAGAGCCGACATGCCCAAGTCGATTAAGCACTTCGTCCAATTCGCAGGCCGGGAATGGCTGGCTGGAAAGGTCCATCAAGGTTGCCGGTAGCGACGTGACTTTTGTCAGCTTGAGATGTGGAATTTCAGCCAATGCCGTTTCGTTCGGCTTGTTCAAATAATTGATGCAGCATGACTTGCCTTCGCTGATCGAAAAGAAACCGGATTGCATGCGTCCATCGTCTTTATTCACGAAATAAAAAAACAGTTTCGCCGTTTTGCGATGTTGCCTGATATTTTCAAGAGCATCATGAAGTTGATTCAAATCAGCCATCGCTGGGTCCCCGGAGCAATGCGAATAAACATAAACGTAATCGGCAAACGGACGAGTCTTGGCTCTAATTCGCATCCTCGGCTAGATTGCCCGAAATACGGGAGGCCTGCCAGTGATCTGCTTTGCAGTTTGCCGAATCCTGCCGAGGCGTGAGCACATCCGGCGCTTTGAGGCTTTTATACAGCCATGGAACGCTCTTCACCGAAACGGATGCGGATTCCCGTATTATTTGCTGCGCCGCACTAACGAAGGTAGCGTCTCCATGTTCAAGAACATTCTCGCGCTCGCCACATTCATGCTCTTGTGTTTGCCGGGCACCTATTGCCTGGCTGGCGGGCTTTCCGCCGACGCATTGAAAAAAGCGCAGGTGAACGGCAGCGTTCGTGTATTGGTCATGCTGCATGATGATACGCGCGAGCAGATTGAACGGAAAAGCAGTGAGCGACGGAAAAACGAAGTCGGGCAAAAAGTAATGTCCGTGTTGAACCGACTGTCCGCGAAAAATATTCGTATCTACCGCCGCTTCAATTTTGTGCCTGCGTTCGCTATCGAAGCCGATGCCGCGATGTTGAAGCGACTGCAAAACGATCCTGCCGTCAGCCGTATCGATATCGATGCGCCCGGAAGCGGCAATGCAATTGCACCGGATGAATCCTCGGTATTGAATAATGTCAGTCCGCTGCAAGGTCTGGGCCTGGATGGCAGTGGCATGAAAGTGGCCGTGATCGATTCCGGGGTAGACACCGATCATGTCGATTTACAGCCGCGTCTGCTTGGGCAGCAATGTTTTTGTTCGAACAGCAGCGGCGTCGGCGGTTGTTGTCCGAATGGGCAAGCAACCCAGTCGGGCGCCGGTGCGGCCGAAGACGGCCACGGCCATGGCACGAATGTAAACGGCATCATCGTCGGGCAGGGCAATGTTGCGCCGAGAGGTGGTGTACCCGCTGCTGAACTGGTCGTGGTGCGTGTGCTCGATAACAATAATAGCTTCTGCTGCAGTTCCGACGTGGTGGCGGCAATGGATTGGGTTGCCACCAATCATCCGGATGTGGATGCCGTGAACCTGAGCGTTGGCACGGGCGCTTTATTTCCCGGCAATTGCGACACTTCCACTTCGTACACCCAGGCGATGTCGGTTGCCGTGAATAACCTGATCGCAAAAGGTGCCGTGGTTACCTCATCGGCCGGCAACGAGCACAACAGCAATAATATAAGCGCACCGGCATGCGTGCAAAACGCGGTGAGTGTCGGAGCAACCTGGGACTTCACAGGCGGCTCGATTACCTTTCTCGGATGCACCGATACTTCAACGGCGCCAAAGAAACCCGCATGTTTCAGCAACCGCAGCGTAACGACGGATTTATACGGTGCCGGTGCTTTCGTCACCTCGACCGGACGCAATGGCGCCACCTCGACATTCGGCGGTACTTCGATGGCGTCCCCCATGGTGGCTGCCTGCGCGATTGCATTAAAGCAGGCAGTACCGTTCTCGACGGTAAGTCAGCGCGTGGATGCAATGAAACTCGCGCCGACCACGATTACCGATACCGTGTCGGGGCGTCAATATCCGTTTCTCGATTGCGTCGATGCGGTGCAGGTCCTGATTGAAGATGTTGCGCCTACATTGAGTCTTGCCGATGCAACGATCGTGGAAGGCAATAGTGGAGCGCGCGTTGCCGGTTTCGTAGCCAGCCTGTCCAAGCCTGCACCGGCGGGCGGCGTGAGTTTCCGCTTGCAGACCGGCGATACAAAATCAAATGGCAACAGTGCATTGGCGGGGCAGGATTATGCTGCGGTCGGTTCGACCTTGGTCACTATTCCTGCCGGACAAACGACGGCAAGTTTCGGGGTAAAGATTTTCGGCGATAAAAAACCCGAAGCCGACGAGATATTTCTGGTTTCGGTCGGCAGTGTCAGCGGAGCCAATCTTGAGCGCGAGTTCGCGGTCGGCCATATCCAGAATGATGATGGTGGTCTGTGAAAAAACTGGATTTCGATAACGCCTTCATCCGGGAACTGCCCGCCGATTTGCAAAGCGGTCCAGGCACGCGACAAGTTCAGGCGGCTGCCTATTCATTGGTGAGGCCTACACCGGTGGAAAAGCCTGCCTTATTGGCGTATTCGGAAGAAGTGGCGCAACTGCTTGATCTCGATGATGCCGATATTGAATCGGAAGATTTCCTGCAGGCGTTTTGTGGCAATGCCTTATTACCCGGCATGGAAGCGTATGCGGCCAATTATGGCGGCCATCAATTCGGCCATTGGGCAGGACAACTTGGCGATGGCCGTGCGATAGCGCTGGGCGAAGTTGTTTCCAATGCCGGCCAACGCTGGGAGTTGCAATTGAAGGGCGCCGGGCCAACACCGTATTCGCGCCATGCCGATGGTCGCGCCGTACTGCGTTCGTCATTGCGTGAATTCTTGTGCAGTGAAGCCATGCATCATTTGGGCGTTCCCACCACGCGCGCGCTTTCCTTGATCACCAGTGGCGAGGATGTTGTTCGCGACATGTTTTACAGCGGTGATGCGAAGCCGGAACCCGGCGCCATCGTTTGCCGGGTGTCGCCCAGTTTCATCCGGTTCGGAAATTTTGAATTGCCGGCCTCGCGCGGTGACAGCAATCTGCTGGAACAACTTGTGCAGTTTTGCATCGCACGCGATTTTCCGCATTTGCGGGATCATGGCGAGAATAAAATCGGCGAATGGTTCGTCGAGGTTTGCGAACGTACTGCCGTGTTGATGGCGCACTGGATGCGCGTCGGCTTCGTGCACGGCGTGATGAATACCGACAATATGTCGATACTCGGCTTGACCATTGATTACGGACCTTACGGCTGGCTGGAAAACTTCGATCCGGATTGGACGCCCAATACCACCGACGCCCAGGGACGCCGCTATGCCTACGGCAAGCAGCCCGGTATAGCCCAGTGGAATTTGAGCCGGCTTGCCGGTGCGATTGCCCCCTTGCTGCAAGACCACGAAGTCTTGCATGCAGGGCTGAATCGTTATGGTGACGTGTTCAACGAAAAACACCGCGAAATGAACGCGGCGAAACTTGGTTTGCTGGATCCGCAGGATGGCGATGCCGTGCTTGTACAGGATTTATTCCGAATCATGCAAAAACTGCAAATCGACATGACATTGTTTTTCAGGATGCTTGCCGATATCGATTTGAATGCGGTTTCACTGTTGCCGTTTGAACCGGTTTTCTACGATGTTGATTTACGGAATGCCGAAGGCAAGGATTTGCTCGACTGGCTTGCACGTTACGCAACGCGAATCGGTCAACAGGAAGAGGCCGGTTCCGCAAGACGCGATCGGATGAATATGGTCAATCCGCTTTATGTGCCGCGAAACTGGCTTGCACAACAAGCGATTGATGCGGCTGAACGGGGCGATGCAAGCGAATTGCATGCCTTGATGGAAGTATTGCGCAATCCATACAAGGAACAAGCTGGGCGCGAACGTTTTGCCTTGCCGCGGCCGGAATGGGCACGTAATCGTGCCGGTTGCTCGATGCTTTCCTGCAGTTCCTGATTCAAGAAAACGATGCAAAAAACATTTTTGTTTCGAAATTTTTTGCGCAAAAGCCTTGAATTAACAGGCTGTCACAGGTTTTTGGCTGATGGATGTGTCGAAACCATCCTCTGCAAGCGTAAAAATTTCGTATGTTTTTACCGGATGTAACAAGCTGGTTCAGCTACGTCTTGATTTTGACCACTTGTCACAAGTGACTTGATAAAACTGTGACGCAATGCCAAAAAACATTATCTCCGATCAATAAACTGCGCCCATCGACTCGGGTACTTCTTTTCACATACGGAGATAAAGATATGCGCTTTACAAAAACCTTATTGGCAACTGCCTTTCTTGCTGCACTGCCTATGATGGCAAACGCAGAATCACAATTTTCGACCGCTGCAGGTCCAAGCTCGGTTTCGGCCAAACTTGATTTTCAGGTCATCGTTCCACGCATCCTGTATCTGCGCGTCGGTACCGGTACCAATCTGGCCAACAACACCAATATCGATATGATCACGTTCACCGTGCCAGGTGCAAACGTTGGTGACAGCAGCGCCGTAGCAGGCACCGGCGGCGATCTTGCTCCTGGCGTGACTGCACGCGTAGTTGCCAATGCGGGCGTTGTCACTCTGAGTTCCAACACCCCGGGTGCCTTGACCACCGGTACCGCCGGCGAAGTCATTCCTTACACCCAAATCACCACCTCGACGGCTACCTTGACCTCGGCAACCGCATTGCCTGCGCCGGCACTGGCAGCATCGGGTTCCACTTCGGTTGTATTGACCGCTACCAATCGCGTGACCAATCAGGATGCACGCTGGACCTTCAATTACTTGAATAACAACGTCGTTGCTGCAGGTACTTATGGTGGCACCCCGGCCAGAAATGGCGAAGTGACTTACACCGCTGCAATGCCTTGATTTAAGTTCAATGTATCAGCACTATTGTTGATATCATCGGGCCGGTCCGGACGGATTAGCATTTATGAAGCCGACTCTCATGATGTCGGCTTCATTTTTTTGGAGGACTACATGATCAAGTTTCGAAAGTCTTCTTGTCTCGTCCTGTTAATCACAGCCATACCCGCTGCCCCTGCCTATAGTTACGCAGTCACGATTACCGCCGGACCACGTGCGATTTACCTGCAAGTCGGCAACGGTACTTTCACCGGTACGTTTAACGGCGGCGGCACTCCCGGAAACAATACGACGGTCAATCTGGTTACCGTCACGGTGCCGGCGGCGCAAGTCGGCAACGGCACCGCACAAACGATGACGACCAATAGCACCGCCACGGCCAGTTTTCTGGACGGATTCACCTTTTGCACGGTGCCGGCTCAAGTCTATATCGGCGGTTACTTCCGTTTGCCCGGCACTACCGGAACCGCAACCTTGACAGTGAATACGCCAGCGACATTAACCACGACGGGCTCGACGATTCCATTCAACAAAATCAGCTGGGTCAGTTCCGGGATCGGCGACACCGGCGTTCAGGCAATCCCGAGCGGAACCTTCACTGGCGGAACACAGACTCTTACGACATTCCCGGTCAATACCTGGCGCGAAAGCTGCCATGCGTTTTCCTATCTGAATAATACGGTTGTAGGATCGGGTACTTACACCGGCCGTGCCACCTATACCTTGAGTGCGCCATGATGAATCGCTGCCTATGCATTTTTTCGATGCTGATGCTGGTGAATGTTTCGGTTCAGGCCGCCACCTATCCCGTTGATGATCGCGGCACCAACGTGCATCAGCCTGTCGTCCGCACAAAATGGTTAAGCAATGCGCCAAATCGCCAGGCGAATTCCACCATCACCGGTGTTGTCGTGGTGGACGTTCAACTCGATACCTCGGACTGGAAAGGCAAGCCGGGAAAAATTTACATGATACTGGCGCCGGCATCCGCATCGGGTACAGTCCGTGCCAGCTGGACGACACAGAGCGAAGTCCTGCTGCCGGGAAATCTGGAATCGGGCCAGCGAGTGCTTGTCTATGATGGTGCAATCGAATCCGATCAACTGCGCGACACGCTGACCATGACTTTGCTTGCGGACGGTAATCGCGTTTTGCGTCCGGAAATCATCAACTTCACTTTCGAGATAGATATCCCATGAGCTTGCATCGCATCGTATTTCTCTTGTCATTGTTGGCCAGCTCTGCAGTAGGTGCGCAGGGTTTTTCGGTATTGGTAACGCCACCACGGATCGAAGCGACGGCGAAAGTCGGCAGTACTTTTCGCGACGTGATTGAAATCACCAATGTGTCCGATGCGAGCTCGCATTACCGCGTATACACATCCGACTGGACGCTGGATGCGAATGCCGCCGCGGTATTCGACAACAAGCTGGCAGAAGATAGTTGCCGCCCCTGGGTTGGTATCGAAGCCAAGGAAATCACGCTCGGGCCACGCGGCAAACGCCGCTACCGTTTTGAAGTTGCCATTCCGAAAGATGCCGTGCCGCGCGAATGCCGTTTTGCGATCATGATTGAAGGCGACCCGGAAACCGTAAAAGGAAAACTGGCGGTACCGGTGTCGGGTCGTATTGGCGTGATTGTGTATCTGGCGGTAGGTGATGTTGCGCCGAGCCTGAAAATAGTGACGACCGCCATAAAAAACGTGAACGGACAGAAATTGCCGGCACTGAAGGTGAGCAATACCGGCAATGCCCATAGCCGCCTGGAAGGCTATGCCGAGCTCGTTGACGCAAACGGCAAGCGCTGGACAGTGGTCCCGGAAAATTTCCCGATATTGGCAGGGGAAACCCGGCTAATTGCGCTGGTACCGCAAGCCGAAGAAAACAAGCCGATTCCAGAGCTGGCCTATCCGGTGAAAATAAGCGGCAAACTTGATGCCGGTAAAGAACGCATTCCTGCGGATTTCGTTATCGGCCCATGAGAACAATCGCAAGTTCGCTGATATGTCTGTGCCTATCCGCTCCGGTTTTCGGACAAGACATTCCCGACAGTTCAAATCAGGATGCCGATTATGTTGATCGGGTGATCGCCTCCGACCAACTTACCGTACTGGAAGATGAAAATGAATTCGAGACGTATGACGACTCGGGGCTGCCGCGTGGCTGGCAAGTGGAGCTGGGTGCCGGCATAACGTCGAACAACGAGAGTACACAGCACGAAGCCGGCTTATCGGTCACGGGGTATTTTGAAACCGCGAATTACGGCGCCTGGTCGTTCGATGTTGATGCGAACCGGAATAATCTCGGCGAAAACGTGATCGGACGCCTGACCGTTTTTCAACGCGGTCTTGTTCTGGGGCAGGGCTGGAGCATGGACAATAGTTTGGGCACGCTCGGTACGCCGATGCCTTCGATGTTGCGCCAGCAATATCGTTTTGTACTGCCGACGCCGGCTTTGCTGGGTGTCAGCAGCGTTGTCAATAATACCGATGGCCGCGTACTCACTGCCGCCATCGGAAGAGCCGGTAGTCGTACTGCGGGGCGCTTCAGTAATTTCGATACCAGCGGCGGAAATATTTTCGAAGTCGGCGGACAGACGCGCAATGGTCCGCTGCAAGCGGCGGCCACGGTCATTTCTTCGGAAGACGATAACGGCGAATCACAAACTTCGGCATTGGCCGCGATAGGGTGGTCGGTCGGGAGTAATGCTTTTCAAGGCAATGTACTCGTTGACGACAATGGCAACGGGATCTGGATTGACGCCATTAGCAAGCCCGAGCGAATCGAGCATCGCTACGGCATATTCCGTTTTGATCCCATGCTGCAATGGGCCGGATTAAACACGCAGTCGGATGTGCAGGGCGTTTATTACCGGGCGGCATCGCGACAGGCACGCTGGATTTGGTCCGGCGGCTTTGATCATGTGCAATCGGTATCGGGGGCATTGCCCGACACCGATTACTTCACTGCCGAGGGTCGTTATCAGCTGACGAGTCGCTGGGGTATCGGCGGCGCAGCCAGTGCCCGATGGGTGGATGATGGAACCAGCACCAGCGTGCAGGCGCTGATCGATAAAAAGACGGCAACCGGTTCCGCACGCATTCAAATTGAACAAGCACGCACGAAAGAACTCCGATCCGAACAAATTACCTGGGACCAGTCGTTCGCAAATTTCGACAGTCTGCAATGGTCTGCGAAGTTCGGCGTATTGCAGCAGCATGACCGCTATGACCGCAGCGGACGGGAATGGTCCGCGACGGTTTATGGTTCACGCGATCTGGGTTCGCATCTCAGATGGGATGGCATGTTGAAATATGCGAATGGTTCCGGTCCGCTCGCCCAGTCCGGTATTGAAGCGAATCTGGGTTTGAATCTGACCATCAATCAGTCATGGTCACTGTCGGCGACGTATTCCCAGAACCAGGGCCGCAGGGATCCCATATTCAATCTGGATCCGCTTTTGGTGCTGGATGAAATCAATGAAAACGACCGGGCGTTTTTTTTCACGCTGCGTTATGAGCATCGTGCAGGCCAGGCGGTGGGAATCATAGGCGGTTCGGCGGGCAATGGCGCGGGAAGCATCGTGGGTGAAATTTATCTCGATGCCAATGCCGACGGCGTTCGGAATGCCGATGAAATACCAGTCTCGGATATCACGGTCTTGCTCGACGGTCGTTACCCCTCACGTACCGACTCCAATGGTCGTTTCAGTTTTGATCGCGTCGCTGCAGGCACGCATACGCTTTCAACCGTGACTGATAATTTACCTCTGCCATGGCAGTTGCCAAGTGAAGCAAAAACCATCGAAGTAAAGGTTCGCAATACCGTGCGCTGGAGTATCGGTGCCTTGCAACCGACAAAGTAAAGCGCCTGAAGCAGGCACACTGAAATGCTAAACTCGGCGCAACGACCATTTGCAAAAGGCGCCGACGATCATGCCAGTCAATCCATCCGATACTTATCTTACCCCTTACGAACAAGGCAATAAAAACCAGACGACGACATGGCGGGAATGCATGGCGTTTTATGAAAAGCTGGCCGCCGATTTTCCGGCGGTGCTGCATTTCGAACAGATCGGTGTATCGGATAACGGCATTCCGATGTATGCCGGTGTCATCACTTCCGATTCCGTGTTCGATCGTGAAAAACTCAAGCGCGAAGGGCGTCCAGTATTTTTCAACAACAATGGCATCCATCCGGGCGAGCCCGAAGGTATTGATAGCTGCATGGCGCTGGTGCGGGATTTCTGTATGCAGCCGGATCGCGTTGCCGCACTCGGACGCACGGTATTCCTGTTTATCCCGATTTATAACGTCGATGGCTGTTTGAATCGCCAGAATACTTCGCGCGTCAATCAGGACGGCCCGGAAATGTTCGGCTTTCGCGCCAATGGCCGCAATCTCGATTTGAATCGCGATTTCATCAAGTGCGACAGTTTGGCAGCGCAGGTATTCAATCGTTTCTTCAGTGCCTGGTCACCCGATGTGATGGTAGATACCCACACGTCCAATGGTGCCGATTATCTTTACACGATGACCTTGATTCAAACCCAGGCCGACAAACTGGGTAACGAGCTCGGCGGTTTCTTGCGGCACGTGATGCTGCCGAAAATTTACCAGGATATGGACGCACGCGGCTGGCCGACCTGCCCGTACGTAAACCCGGTTAAGGAAACGCCGGATGATGGCATCGAAGACTTTCTTGAAGTGCCGCGTTTTTCGACCGGCTATGCCAGCTTGCACCACACCATCGGCTTCATGCCGGAAACACATATGCTGAAACCGTTTGCCGACCGATACGCTTCGATGCGTGCGCTGGTCGAAACGGTGCTGGATTTTACGATTGCGAATGCCGGGAAAATACAGGCATTGCGTGCGGCGGAAAAGAAAGCGGCTACGGATAAAACCGAATGGCCGGTGCTGTGGAAAGCCGATCATGGAAAACCATCCATATTCCGCTTCAAGGGTTATAAAGCGGTTTATTCGCCGAGCAAGATCGGGAACTACACGAGGCTTTCCTATGACCGCAACCAGCCCTGGGAAAAAGACATTGCCTATTACGATCATTTTGTCGAAGACGTGGTCATTGCAACGCCGAAAGCTTATTTGATTCCCCAGGCATGGCGCGAAGTGATCGAGCGTCTGCAATGGAATGGCGTCGAAATGCGGCGGCTGGCAGAAGATCGTGAATTGAAGGCGAAAATCTATCGCATAAAGAATGTCACTTCGCGTGCCACGGCTTACGAAGGCCATATGTTTCATGATGATATGGAATTGAGCACGCAAACGGAAACCATTCATGCCCGGACAGGCGATTACTTGCTGCCACTCGACCAGGCGAATGCCCGTTACGCCGTTGAGACACTCGAACCACAGGCACACGACAGTTTTTTTCGCTGGGGTTTCTTCAACAGCGTACTGGAAAAGAAAGAGGCTTATTCCGATTATGTTTTCGAAGACAGCGCATTCGAGATGCTGCAGGAAGAGCCGGAACTGAAAGAAAAATTTGATACGTGGAAAGAAATGAATCCGGCCTTGTTGTCGGATCAGGCTGCAGTGCTGGATTTTATTTTTGCCAACGGCAAGCGCTTCAACGAACCGGAATGGCGTCGTTATCCGGTGTATTCGTTGTTTGATCTATTCTGACTGCTTTTTATAGGTAGGAGGGCCCTTGGGCCCGACCGATCTGCGACAACAATTCGGACCAAAGCGTCGGGCCCAAGGGCCCTCCTAGGTATCGGGTTCATTCCGATTCCACTTCTGCCAAGTCCAGCACCCATTGCGGCACTACTGGTTCGCCTTCGTAAAATTCTTTGGGTTTTTTCTCCGCCAATGCCCAGCGATGAATCCAGCTGGGCCCGAAGCGACCGGTGAAAGTGTCGGCTCGTTGATAAGCCGGATCACGCATGCTTTCTTCCAGCGTGACGAATCTATAGCCTTTCGCGCGAATTGCGGAAATCAGGTCGCCGTAAGTGTCGGTATTCAATTCATTGGCGTGCATCAACAATATTTGCGGCAGGTTATAGCCGAGTAGATTGATCGAAGCGTGTTCGAAGAAATCCACTTTCGCGACCATGTAAGGAACATAGTCGCGACGCAAGCGGGCGAGGGTTTCGGTATTGTCGCCGCCTTTTGCCAGAACTTTTCGATAGGCAAATGCATAAACCCATTCACCGTTGTCGACTGTTACCGGTGCAATCTTGTAGCCGTGTTCGGTCAGGAATTTTTGCAATGCGGCTTTGTCTTCCAGGCTGCGGCCTGCACGTAAATAAGGATGCCGGAACCATTGTGGCGTTTGTTTGCGTTTAGCCAGCAGAGGGCGCAGTTGCTGCTCGCCTTTCAGAATATTTTCCTCGTAAGCTTGCAGTCCGACATCATGCAAACTGACATGGCCATAAGTATGGTTGCCCAACTCAAAGCCTGCATCAAGCCAATCATTCAGCATGGCGAGCCGGTTTTTCTGGAGCAGAGCGCCGGAATAAAGTTTGCCTTCGTTAACAAAGCCGGTCACGGGTGTTTTGGCTTTTTTCATCGCGGCGATCAATCGACGATGATGTTGCCGGATGCTGCGGGCAGGCAAAGAATTCTTGTCTTCCCAGGCCTGGTCGCTGCCGACTACCCAGGGAAGGTCATCGATGGTGATCGTGATGCGTCGATCCGGAGTGAGTGCCTGAGGGGCGGCGGCTTGAGCCGACAGCGTCACGGTCAATGCCAGCAAGGCCAGGGTAATGCGGAGCAAAGAGGTGGTCATGATTGCCTGATCTATAGGATGTCGTCATAGGCTAGCCGAATAGTCAGTCTTGGCCAAATGGGTTTTCTTTCTGCATGGCCGTTGATATCGCTTCCTTGCGTAAACAATTGATTATCAAGCAGCGAGAAAACTGGAGAGAGAGGAATGCTTTACGAAGACTACGATGCGCGTGCGAAAGCGGTGGCGGCCTGCGTGGATGAGGGCAAATATACCGAAGCCTTGAAACTCTTGCAGTCACTGATTGACAGCGATTTGTCGGATATCGACAAATCGATGATGAGCGTGAACATGGCCGTGGTCTACGAAAAAATGGAGCAACCGGAACGTGCTCTCGAGTGGTATGACCGGGGCATCATGTACGAGGCAATTTATCTGCGTTGCCTTGTCGCCGAACACAAGGCGGCCTATCTCTTCAAGCTCAAACGGTTTGCGGAATGCCTGAGTATTTATGAAGAACTTTTGCCGCAAGGATTTCAAACCGAAGTCGACAAGTTACGCATGCGGCAAAATATCGAGTCGGCAAAAAACGCGATGCGTTGAAATCACAGGCAACAAAAAACCCGCGACTGGCGCGGGTTTTTTGTGAGCCATGCGAGGCAATCAGACCTGCATCGCCTTCGCCACTTCGGCAGCGTAATCTTCAACCACTTTTTCGATGCCTTCACCAACGGCAATGCGTTGGAAACCGACGACGTCGGCACCGGCGGCTTTCAATGCGGCTTCGACCGACAGATCGGTATTCAGCACATAAGGTTGGCCATACAAGGTGACTTCGTTAACGATCTTGGCCACTTTGCCGCCAATGATTTTTTCCAGGATTTCAGCCGGCTTGGCCTTGTCCTTGTCGGTCATCTTCGCCATTTCGATTTCTTTTTCTTTTGCAACGAAATCGGCAGGAACGTCGGCAGCCTTGTTGTAAGGAGGGTTCATGGCGGCAATGTGCATTGCGATGCCGCGAGCCAGATCCATATCGCCGCCTTTTACTTCCACCAGCACGCCGATACGGCCGCCATGGATGTAAGCCGCCACGTTGTTGGCCGAATCGATTTTGATCATGCGGCGAACCTGCACGTTTTCACCGATTTTTGCGATCAATGCAGCGCGTACTTCTTCAATCGTGCCGCCTTCAACAACAGCCGATTTCAGCGCTTCGATGTCATTGACGTTGAGCGCGGCATTGGCAACCACCTGGGTGAATTTCAGGAAGTTTTCGTCTTTGGCGACGAAATCGGTTTCCGAGTTGATTTCAACCAATACGGCCTTGCCGCCACCCGAAGCCATTTCAATGCGGCCTTCGGCAGCTACGCGGTCGGATTTTTTATCGGCCTTGGCCAAACCCGTTTTACGCAGATATTCCATAGCGGCATCGATGTCACCGGCATTGACTGAGAGTGCTTTTTTGCATTCCATCATGCCGGCGCCGGAGCGCTCGCGCAGTTCTTTTACTAAACCGGCTGTAATTTCCATGTGTTTCCTCTCTGATTTCTAAATGACAACACGGCAGCCGAAGCTGCCGCGTGTGTATGTGACTAATTTAAAGCGAATTGCGAATTACTTGGCGTCGCGTTTGTCAGCGCGTGGTGCTGCGCCGTCACGGCGTGGTGCGCCTTTCTTGGCAGGAGCCGGTGGACGACGTGGTGCGCCTTTCTTTTCTTCTTTCGCAATCGGGTTGCCTTCGGCATCCAATTCAACGAATTCGTCGTCACGGGCAGCCATTTGCGGAGCAGCGGCTTTGCCTTCCAGCACGCCGTCGGCAGCGGCACGAACATACAACTGCACGGCGCGAATGGCGTCGTCGTTGCCAGGAATTGCATAGTCAACGAGGTTGGGGTCGTAGTTGGTATCGACGACGGCAATGACTGGAATGCCGAGTTTCTTGGCTTCCTGTACGGCGATGTCTTCGTGGCCGATATCAATGACAAACAAGGCGTCAGGCAGACGGTTCATGTCCTTGATGCCGCCCAAAGAAGCTTCGAGCTTGTCGCGTTCGCGACGGAGGCTCAGCACTTCGTGCTTGACCATTTTTTCGAACACGCCGTTGGTTTCATTGGCTTCCAGTTCTTTCAAACGGGCGACCGAAGCTTTAACGGTGCGGAAGTTGGTCAGCGTACCGCCCAGCCAGCGCATGCTCATATAAGGCATGCCGCAACGGGTCGCTTCTTCCTTGATCGAATCGCGGGCCGAACGCTTGGTGCCGACGAACAAAATGGTGCCGCGTTTTTGTGCAATGGCCGAGATGAAGTTCATCGCGTCATTGAACAAAGGCATGGTTTTTTCGAGATTGATGATGTGAATCTTGCCGCGGGCGCCGAAAATGAACGGGCCCATCTTTGGATTCCAATAACGGGTTTGGTGGCCGAAGTGAACGCCGGCTTCCAGCATTTGACGCATAGTGACCTGGGGCATGTGATGCTCCTAAATGAATGAAACCAAGGCGGTCAGGCAATGATTTCGGGGTTGGGCCTCCACATAGGCTCCGTTCCGAACCTGGTAAACCAGGCACCCCGGGA
>Ga0208628_1000676_pt1 | contig 14907 bp, 15 predicted proteins | sample LakWasMet16_LOW5_2_FD_183864 | JGI IMG/M metagenome (GOLD analysis project Ga0208628, IMG submission 183864) | Freshwater sediment methanotrophic microbial communities from Lake Washington under simulated oxygen tension - Sediment Metagenome... | ecosystem: Environmental > Aquatic > Freshwater >... | reverse complement strand
CTTAAATTCTGGTAAACCATTCAAGCATTATGTTTGCAATTCTTTTGTTTTCCTGGCAGATGATAATCAAGAAAAAGAGTTTTACTATTTTCTATTATTAGGCTTATGGGAGCTTCGTTTTTTTCGTCCGCACTTAAAGGGTACAGCAATTGAGTTCATTCGTTTAGGGGATGTTATTGATGTATTAGAGGAAACTTTAAACTCAGTTAATACGGGCAATCGTTCGTTTTCTGATGTGCAAAATTCTTTGGTCCAAATTGAGGCCCTTCAATCAAATTTACAACTGCAATTGAGTTACTTAATGCAGCTGCGTAAATCTTTATTTTATAAATATTTAAAAAAGTAAATCACAAAAGAAGGTCGCTCCAATTCGGGGCGACCTTTTACTAAAATTTTGAAACAAATTATTTTTTAAATTTTTTAACCAACCATTTCAATAACAACGACACACTAAAACTAACCACCGCGCCAAGCCCGGCAAGAATAACTGTTTTTAAAATATCTGATGAACCCACGTTCACAGCTACGGTTAAAACCGTTCCGGAAACAGTACCCAGAATAGTTCCGCTTTCTATGTTATTGTGTGTTGACATAATTTAATTATGCTCTGCCAGCATCAGCTTTAGTTAATTTTGAACCGCATTTTTCGTGAACATTCACGTCGATGTCAGTAATCTTTCCTGAATCAGCTTTAGTCATTTTGGCTGTTACCCAAACTTCTTGAGTTAATTCAGAATTATACCCTGCATCCGCTTTGGTTAATTTTGAACCATCACAAGTGATATTCAAAATGATCTTGCCACCGCAAGGAGGGTCATCTTGATTTTCGTGGTTTAATACTACTGCTTGTTTATCCATTGCTACATTTTTTTCGCAAGGGATAATTTGTAACTCAACTTTAGTTTGAGTTTTTTCGGTTTGATTTCTTTCTTCAGTCATTTTGATACTAATTTTAATAATTACTATTCAGTTACTTTTTACATTTTCGCCTTCAGTTGTTGTTACTGCTTGGCTAATAGCAGTCGCTACGCTTCCTGCTACAATTAAATAACCGCCTATGGTTACAATAATTGTAGGGATTGCAATAGGTGATGCCACAATTACGCCGCCCGCGGCAGCTAATCCTAATCCAACATTTCTTAATACTTTAAAGAACTTTGGAGTTGGTGCTTTTAATCTATCAATGAGTTTCATTGTTCTGGTTTTTAGTGATTAATAATTTGATTTAAAAAGCCTTGGGCTTACGCCCAGGGCTTTTTGAGTTTAGGCAACTTCAACAACGCTTAACGCGTTGTAAGCGCCATTTTTAAGAGAGTACTGAACGGTATTTACCATTTGGAAGAACTCAATTTGTAACATAAACAAATTGGTTCCTGCACCGGCTGCCGCTGCTGTTGGAGTTAAAACAACGTTTGATGATACAGCATTAATTGGTAGGTTAACTACGTTTGAATACTTAATATCAGAAACATTGTTTGCAAAATCCACTTTTGCCCAAGCCCCTTTAATACTGATATGCGTTGCTCCCGCAGGAAACGCAATATCATTTGCAGGGATAAGTCCGTTAATGGTAATTACTCCAGTTGCAGTAGTTACAACAAATGGTTTAAATAAGATACTTCCTAAGATTGCTTTATCATTGAAATTAAAGCCTTTCAACAACGCTTTTGCAGGAGCAAGAGCAATGGCAATGCCAACTGTTCTTTTGCCTCTTACAGAGGTTGCGTCAAGATTTTTAATATCAGTCATCAACTTCGTTAATCGTGATGTCACACGATTATCCGAAGCTGTCATAAGCAATGGTCTTAAAGTATTTCTTACCAGTTTTCCTGAACTAGCAGATGAACCAAATTCAGCCCCATTTTCACGGGTACGGATAAAAGCAGGATCGTTTGCGATGCGAGAAGCATCAACGCCTCCTTTTTCTCTGGCTAAATGCCCATCTTGTGTTTTGTAAAAGGATAAATCTCCGATTTTCCCTTTTAGCTTTATGATTCCTTTTTGCCTTGCCATTTTTTTACTTTTTTAATTGATTTGGCACTTTTTCAACTGCTGCGCAGTCAGTCTTCAAAATGGTCAAATTTCATTCTTATCGCGAATAGAATTCGTTTGACAATACAAAAGTAAATCAAGCTAAAGCATTAATAATCAGTGATGATGCGATTGCATCCAATCAATATGATTTGAAAGAATTTGAGTGTTTTTTATGCAGTTTGCTTATAGATAATCCATACTATAGGTATAGATAAGGTATGAGTGAAAGAAAATTAAAGTAGTAGAGCGTTATGAGATGAAAAAATCAAATGTTCCCCCTATGTTCCCCCTCTTAATGAAAAAAGTCTGTAAATACTTGATTTACAGACTTAATATGAATTTAACCGTGCTCCCACCTGGAATCGAACCAGGCACCTACTGATTATGAGTCAGTTGCTCTAACCGAATGAGCTATAGGAGCATCTAAAATCTAATTCAAGAGTTTAGGCTGCAAAAATATATATTTGTAGCACATAAACAAAATATTGTGAGTGAAATAAAAAATATAATTTTCGACTTAGGTGGAGTTATCATTAATCTTGATATTCCTAAAACTATTGCTGAGTTTAATAAGCTATCTGTGGTGCCCTTTGAGTCAATTTACACTCAACTGCAGCAATCTCCTATTTTTGATTTATTTGATAAAGGACAAATTAGTGAAGCTGATTTTTTTAAGGAACTTAAGAAAAATTTAAAAGAAGATGTTACAAATGCACAAATGATAGATGCATGGAATGCGATGTTGCTCGATTTTCCAATTCATCGTTTACAATTATTGAGCGCCTTAAACTTAAAATATCGAATATTTTTATTGAGTAATACCAATGAAACACATGTGACTCAATTAGAATCAGACTTACATAAAGAACATAGCTATAAAAATTTGGAACCGTTTTTTGAAAAAGTATATTATTCATGTCGAATAGGAATGAGAAAACCAGATTCTGAGATTTTTGAATTTGTATTAAATCAAAATAAATTGAATGCCAACGAAACTATTTTCATTGACGATTCTCCTCAACATATTAAAGGAGCTTTAGACGCAGGCATTCAATCTTATTTATTACTAAAAGATAAAGATGTGAATGATTTAGTGTCTCATTTAAAACTTTTGTAAATTTATTGGGCTCAATGCACCTAAAGTATAGTTTAATTTTACTTATCTTTAATTTATAATTCCTTTTATCATGCGTATTATTTCTCTTTTTTTTATTTTATTAATATTTAAAACAACTTTCTTATTCGCACAAAAAACAATTCCTGATACAGTTTACACTGGCATTTATATCACCAGTATTCATGATATAGATTTTAAACAAAAAGAGTATAGTATTAATCTTTGGTTATGGCTTAAGTATAAAAATAAAGAATTTGATTTTATGCAAAATTTGGAAGTGCCTCAAGCTAAGAATTTCACAAAATCCTATTCAACTTTAGATACAACAGGTGATCAAGTGTATTTGTTAATGAAATTACAATGTGTAATGAAAGATTCTTGGAAATTAAATAATTTCCCTTTTGATAGACAAAAGCTAAGGCTGTCTTTCGAAAATTCTCAGTTTGATTCTGAAAGTTTGGTATTTGCTCCTGATACATTTGGGAATCATTTCGATCCTCGTTTTGTGGTGAATGGCTGGACCATTGATACCTTTAAAGTGTTTAGTAAAATAAAATCTTATGAAACTGCTTTTGGAGATCCAACACTAGATAAGCCGCACTCAGAGTATAGTTCGTATAGAGTACATATTGGGCTTAAGCGTGAAGCAATGGGCTTATTTTGGAAAATGTTTACTGGGATGTATTTAGCTTTCTTTATCGCTTATGTGTGTTTTTTTATCCATGCAGATAGTGTTGATTCTCGTTTTGGATTAAGTGTAGGCTCGTTATTTGCCGTTATTGGTAATAAATATGTGATTGATTCGGCTTTGCCTGAAACGGCCTCTTTTACATTAGTTGATACTTTACATGGTGTGACTTTGTTTTTTGTGTTTATTATAATCGTAGGAACAGCATTAGCATTACATTTAGTTAAAAAATACGATATTGTTGTAGCTAATCGTTTTGATAAAAGAATGTCTATTGTGATTTTGATCTCCTATATTATTATCAATTTGTATTTCATCTATCAGGCAGTATAATGCATTAATTATCGATTGTTTAAAATGAGAATATTAAATGGTGTACATCATATTGCTATTATTTGTTCTGACTATCAAAAGTCGAAACATTTTTATACTACTATTTTAGGATTTACCGTAGTTCGTGAAGTGTATCGCGAAGAACGACAATCTTATAAATTAGATTTAGCCTTAAATGGAGCTTATATCATTGAGCTATTCTCTTTTCCACATCCTCCAAAAAGAGTGTCCAAACCCGAAGCAACAGGATTAAGACATCTTGCTTTTAGTGTGAATGATATAGAAATGGCTGTTAAAGAACTTAGTAATTACTACGTTGTAGCAGAACCAATAAGAGTAGATGAATTTACGGCAAAGAAATTTACTTTTTTTAGTGATCCAGATGGATTACCAATTGAATTGTATGAAGAGTCCCGTTAAATGATATCTTGTAAATCATTCAAATAATCTTGTTGCAAATCTTCGTGCAAACCATTAATTAATGTGTTTATTTTTTTCAATTGTTGTTCATACATATTTATTAATAATTGACTTTTGTGATAAGGGATACCTGAAGTTTTCATTTTTCGACAAAAGTAAATATGTAAATCCGCGGATAAAGCCTTGTCACTTATGTATTTGCAATATTTAGTTATGATACGAAGAAGTTTACGTAAACTTTTTTTAACATAGTATAAATTTGGTTGCGTTTTTAATTCATCAAAATGCAAGTCAATTTCTTCCTTAACAGAAACAATAAAACTTGTTTTATCATGTGCTTGAAATAATAAGTAATCCAAAAACTCTTTATTGTCTTTTTTGTATTTAGCTAAATGTAAACACAGTTCTACTAATTGCTTTTGAGGCAATTCATGAAGTTCTTTTTTTAATTCGCTAATACTAGATACTTTCATTTATAAAAAGCATTAATGATATCACTTTCTATTCGTCTGGGTCTTTTGGTTGGTGCATCCAATAAAATCCAAGTTGTTTTTATTTTAGCAATTACAGTATTACTTTCAGTATCAAAAATATCAACAAACCGATAAGACCTTGCTCCTTGAGGTTCTATTACCCATGTTTTAGCAATCAGTTTGCTGTCTATATAGGCCGCTTTTAAATAATCAATCTCATGTCGGTTAACAACCCATATATAGTTAGATCGCATTTCGTTGTTTGAAACGGAATTCCAATGTGCAATAGCCACATCTTGAACCCATTTTAAATAAGAAATATTATTTACATGGTTGTTCTCGTCAATATCATTAGAATAAATAGAAATGGGATATTCAAAAATTTTATAATCCATATCTGAAAAGCTTACTGAATAGTTATTTTATCATAGCGCTCTTCAGCACGATTAATCATGCGCAATAATAAACCATTATCTTTATCTAAAATAATATTTGTTGGAATTGGATCATAGCACCAACCTTCATTTTTAAACACTTCATTTCTTGATAAATTACCTTGCTCGTCAAACGAAGTACAAACTAAAACAGAACCATTGTAGTTTTTGATATCTGCATACTTTTTAGCTTCGTAATTATCAACGGTTGTTTTTTCTAAATTTTTCGGATGCTCTGCGTAAAATAAATACACCTTATTATTTCTTACAATAAAGTTAAAGTTGTTTAATTTATTGGCAGTAAACTTAGGGATGATTCTCATCCATTCTAATTTTCCAGTGTTGTTAAATTTTGAAACAATTAATTCTCTTTCGTATGAAGTGTATCCATTGTTGCTTGAGATGGCATAGGAGTGGCTTTCTATTAAATATACATTTCCATTGAATGTGAATATGTTTTCAAATGAATAATATTTTTGAGCAGGACTTTCTTCTATTAAACCATCTTTATATGTTAATTTATCTTTTATAGCTTTAGAGAAATAGTCGTATCCTTTGTTTTTGATTTCGTTTGTTTTTCCATCAATAAAAAACGAATAAACACCTACATCTTTTATTTTACCTTCTTTCTTTTCTTTTTTAGTAACGACATCTTTAAAAACGCCACAAAACGCTAAGTTGTTGTTTACAAATTCAAAAGTTCCATTTTGGATGTCTAATTTTTCGAACGGTAAAGGAGTTACTACAGCTTTTTGAGACTCTGGCTGTATGCTTGCTAATGCTAAGCCTCCTATTTCCTCTTCAAAATCAATCATGTAATGAAACAAGTAAAAGAAAGCCCCTGAGTTATCAACTTTAAAATTAAAACTACTAATAGTTGAATTTCCATAAGAATCAATTGTGCTTTTATCGCCTAAATTTTTAAAAGTTTTTGTGTCGTAAATTTTAGCGTTGGATTGCTGTGGCTTTTGAGGCTCTCTTTGTTGTGTGATAATAGCCATTTTAGATTCGTCAGGAGAGAAACTAATTAAAAAATTAGCATTATCTAAACCTGATATTTCATAATTTAAACTTGCTACTTCTTTAATATCACTTGTTTTATTTCCGTTACTAGGGTCAAATTCACGTAATAACAAAAATTTTACTTTTGTTTTTTTGTCAATACGTTCAGTAAAAGCAAGTAGCTTGTTTGCTTTTAAATAAATAGAATATACGGTTTCAGGTAAATCAACTTCTATGTCTTTCGAATAAATTGTTTTCATAGATTTAGAATCTAACTTCTGAATTAAGTGAGTAAATCCTCTTCCTTTTGTGCTAGTTCTTTTCATATAGACTCCACTTTCATCATTGCCAATGTAGTAATCAAATTGCGCGTTAATTTCTGGAGTAAATTCCTCTCCTTTTGTAATTGTAATGTTTTGAGAAGAAAGATTATTTAATAATAAAATAATTGTGAATACTAGATATAATGATTTTTTCATAACGAATGAGTGATGTAATGAGTTGTGATTTTTTTTGTAAATTATTTTATTTCAATTTTAAAAACTTTAGATTCTTTTCTATCCGCTTTTAATCTATCTACAATTAGTTTATCAGAGATGGATTCAAAGCTTCTAGGGAAAATACGAACTTCTTCTTCTTTGATATCAAAGATTGATTTTTTAGTCATCTTCCCATCTTTACCAATTTTTACGCAAGTTAAATAACCGCCTCTGCCACTCGAATGTGGTGCTGGAGTTTCAGTTAATGCTAGATCAATATTTTTAATATTATCTAAATAAAAGAAATAATCTTCGCCAGCATAAGCATGATGATGGAATGATAAATCAGCAGTTCCACTTCCAGATTGTTGTTTAGGGATTTTATTACACCAAACTGTTTTTCCGTCTTTATCTGCTTTTAACGCTAAGATATCATTGTAATAGTAAGTATATGTTGTGTAAGTTGTTTTGCCGTTATAGTGAGTGTGAGTGACAACATAATACTCTTCACCAATAATTAAAACACTTCCATCTGGATAAAAAATCATTTTTCTGAAAGTTAAATTGGCGGCTTCTAAATCACCTTCTTTATCTTTCTTTTCCATTCTTTTCTTTACTCTAGCACTTTCATATGCTTTTAAAGTTTCTGCAGGAAATTCGCAATACGTTGTTTTAATGTTTTTTACAGCATTATTAGAGTCGTACTCTAATCGAATGATATAGGCTCCGTCAGAGCCAGTACTATTTTTTTTGTCTGAGTAATATCCAGCAATAACAATATCATGATTTAAATCTTCTGATAAAATAACAGAGTTAGTGTATTTATTATCAAGATTAATTTTGATAGACTGAAGTGTGTTGTTTTTTTGATCAACTCTAATTAATTCGTAACGATAGGCATATTTAGCACTTTTATCTTTAATTACCTCGCCATCTAATGAGTTATTTATTTTCACCTCTGTTAACATGTAAATATTCCCTCGTGAGTCAACTTCATAATCTAAATTATTCATGTCAAATTCAGAGTATGGCATCTCAATTTCACCAGCATATAACTTGTTCATTTTATTATCAAATAAATTAAAGCCAATAATATCTTTATTTAATTTGTCCCTTCTTTCTTTCGGCTTTACTCTGTATGTTACAAGCATTTTAGTGCTATCAGTAGAGTAGTTGAATCTGTATTTTAAATAAGGATCTAATCTTCCAGTTTCGATTAAATTAATCGCTTTTTCACCAAATTTTAAATTTTCTTTATTAAATGGTAGAGCAAATAATCGCTCAGTTTCTGTTTTTCTATCCCATGTTGAGTAAAACCAGAAATAATCATTTTTTACACTAAAGAAACCCTCATTTGCATATTTTTTACTTTCTTCAGGTAATAATACGGTTTCTTGTTTTTTTATATTTTTGAAATCTTTATCAAAAATTTGAAAAACCATATCTTCTCCTTTTCTAAAATAAACTTCTACATATTCATTATTATTAAATTTGTAAAAGCCCATATCCTCATGTTTTTTTACGGTTTCAAATTCATTACCAAAGCTATAGGATAATGTTTGTGCAAATAATGAAGATGAAATTGAAGCAAGAATTAAAAGTGTTTTTTTCATAGTAATATTTTAGTCTAACATGTTGGGATATCTTGTAAATATATTAATTAAACAGTTGTGAAATAAAAAAGCCATCAGTTATTTAACGGATGGCTTTTAAATGATGTGGTAGTAATTATTTCTTTTTTGCAGCGGCTTTTTTTGCAGCTACCTTTTTAGGAGCGGCTTTTTTACTAGCCGCTTTTTTCACGGTAGTTTTTTTAGCAGGAGCTTTATCTGTAGCTAGTTTTACAATTTTTGCTTTTTTAGGAGCAGCTTTCTTAGTGCCTTTTTTATCAAATGCTTTTGGTACTTGCACTAAAATCATAGCTTTTACTTCTTCTAATGTTAATGCTGCTAATTCATCTGGAGTAAATTTACCGCCACCATTTTTAATTAGTTTTAGCATCAATTTGCCAAACTTAATTTGTGGACCCCAACGTGCATTTTCAACAGAAATTTTTTCTTCAGGCCAATTTTGAATGTAACGGTTAGCTTCTTTTTCTAATTTCTTTTCAATTAATTCATTGATATCACCTTGAGATAAATTATCAAAATTGTATGCTCTAGGAACATTAATAAACATGCCATCATACTTAATAAATGGTCCAAAACGTCCTTTCCCTTTAGTTACACCTTTACCTTGGTAATGTGCCACTGGAGCATCCGCTTCTTCTTTTTCTTTAATAATTTCAATGGCTTTTTCCATATCAACCGTTAAAGGATCAATTGTACGAGGAATAGAAATAAAAGCTTCTCCTAATTTTATATATGGACCAAAACGTCCAACAGCCACAATAACTTCTTGACCATTGTATTCTCCTAAAGTTAAAGGAAGTCTAAATAAATCTAAAGCTTCTTCTAAAGTAATGGTTTCAATACTTTGTGTTCTTCTTAAACTTGCAAATTTCGGTTTTTCTTCAGAGCCTTCAATCGTTTCGCCAATTTGTGCTAATGGACCAAAACGTCCAACGCGAACCGATACTGGTTTTCCGCTTATTGGATCAACACCTAATATTTTTTCGCCACTAGCACGTTCGCTATTTTCAGAAGTTGTTTCAACTGTTTTATGGAAAGGAGTATAAAACTCTTTCAACATATTTTGCCAGTCTAAGTTACCTTCAGCAATCTCATCAAATTCCTCTTCAACTTTAGCCGTGAAATTAAAATCTAAAATAGTGGGGAAATATTTTAATAAGAAATCATTTACAACCATTCCAATATCTGTAGGGAATAATTTTGATTTTTCAGCTCCTGTATTTTCTGTTTTAATGTCTTTAGTAATGTTTTGTTTAACTAATGTCAAGTTCACATATTGTCTTGGAGTCCCTTCTTTATCAGTCTTCTCCACATAGTTTCTTTTTTGAACAGTACTAATGGTTGGAGCATAAGTTGAAGGACGGCCAATACCCAGTTCTTCTAATTTTTTAACTAAACTTGCCTCCGTATAACGAGCGGGGTGATGCGTAAAACGCTGAGTTGCTGAAATTTCTTGACTCTCTAATTTTTCGCCTACTTTCATTGGAGGTAACATCGATGAGTTTTCTTCGTCCGAATCTTCATCATCTGTTCCTTCCATATATACTTTTAAGAAACCATCAAACTTTAATACTTCGCCTTGCGCTACAAATAATTCAGAAGCACCGCTAACGTTTACTTTAGCAGTTGTTTTTTCTAATTCGGCATCGCTCATTTGAGAAGCAATGGTACGTTTCCAAATTAAATCATATAATCTTATCTCGTTACGTTCTCCATCAATTACAGTTCTATCGATATAGGTAGGACGGATAGCCTCATGAGCTTCTTGCGCACCTTTACTCTTATTTTTGTATTTACGAGGATTGTAATATTTCGCGCCGTAATTTTCATTAATAGCCTTGTTTGCTTGATCCATGGCTGTATCCGATAAATTTACGGAGTCAGTTCTCATGTAAGTAATCTTTCCTGCTTCGTACAAACGTTGTGCAACTTGCATGGTTTGTGCTACCGAAAAACCTAATTTACGTGCAGCTTCCTGTTGTAAAGTAGAAGTTGTAAAAGGTGCAGCTGGCGAACGTTTAGCTGGTTTTGTTTCTAAACTCTCTATCGTATAAGAAGCAACTTTACATTTTTCTAAAAATGCTTGTGCTTCTGCTTCAGAAGCATAACGTTTATCTAATTCAGCTTTTAAAATCCCAGTACCTACTTTAAATAAGGCTGATACTTTATACGCTGATGTGGATTGAAATTTTTGAATCTCTCTTTCACGTTCAACAATTAAACGAACAGCAACAGATTGCACACGCCCAGCAGATAAACTCGGACGAACTTTACGCCATAAAATTGGAGATAATTCAAAACCAACTAATCTATCTAATACACGACGCGCTTGTTGAGCGTTTACTAAATTTATATCAATTTCACGAGGGTTTTCAATGGCTTTTAAAATAGCCGGTTTCGTGATTTCGTGAAAAACGATACGTTTTGTGTTTGCTTTTGTTAATCCTAAAGTTTCGTATAAATGCCAGCTAATAGCTTCTCCCTCACGATCTTCATCGGATGCCAACCAAACCATATCAGCTCCCTTTGTTAATTTTTTTAATTCAGCTATTATTTTTTCCTTATCTGGCTGTACTTCGTATGTTGGAGTGAAATTATTTTCTATATCTACACCAAATCCTTTTTTTACCAAATCTCTAATATGTCCAAAACTAGATTTAACCGTAAAATCTTTTCCTAAAAATCCTTCAATGGTTTTTGCCTTTGCGGGGGACTCGACAATAACTAAATTTTTTGCCATGTATATATATGTATTAAAAGTTCACATTTTAAAGCTAAAACTTGACAAATTTTGTGGTTTTTAAGCCCAAAAAATCGAGATTGGTTTGCTTTAAAAGTTTGCAAAGGAAAAAAATTTAATTCGAATAAACCTAATTTTTATTTTTCAAGAACCTGTTTTTAGTTGTTTTGTGCTTGTTTTTTATCATTTAATAGTCTGATTAACAGTTATTTAATTTATTTCAAAAAAATATTGATTTTAGATTGTGAAAAATGGTTAACGTGTCAATTTGTCAGAACAAAGCCTTATCTTTGCGCTTTTATTGATATACATGGAGAATAAAATAATAGACGAATCAAAACAAGGGGAGGCATTAGTTAGAGAAACCGAAAATAAAGGTGGAAAAAAGATGTTTTTGGAGAGTTATGGATGCCAAATGAATTTTGCGGATAGCGAAATCGTAGCTTCTATTTTGATAGATAAAGGATATACCACAACAACTGATTATAAAGAGGCTGATTTAATATTTGTAAATACTTGTGCTATTCGCGAAAATGCCGAATCTCGTGTTCGCCAGCGTTTATACGATTACAAAAAGGTTAAAAAGACCAATAAAAATTTATTAATTGGAGTTTTAGGTTGTATGGCCGAACGATTAAAACATCAGTTTTTAGAGCAAGAAAAGTTAGTTGATATGGTCGTTGGCCCAGATGCTTACCGCGATTTACCAAACTTAATTGCTGTAGCCGAAGGCGGACAACAAGCTATAAATGTTATTTTAAGTAAAGAAGAAACGTATGCGGATATTTCCCCAGTGCGTTTAGATCATAATGGCGTGAGTGCATTTGTGAGTATTATGCGTGGCTGCGATAATATGTGCAGCTTTTGTGTAGTGCCATTTACGAGAGGAAGAGAAAGAAGTCGCGAACCAGAAACGATTGTGAAAGAATGCCAAGAAGCATTTGATAAAGGTTACAGAGAAGTAACGTTGTTAGGTCAAAATGTAAATTCATATTTATGGAGTGGTGGCGGATTAAAGAAAGAAAATTTAACAGAAGAACAAAAAGCAAATTCTAAAACTTTTGCTGAGCTATTAGAAATGGTAGCCTTAATCAATCCAGATTTACGTGTGCGTTATTCAACTTCACATCCAAAAGATATGGGTGATGATGTATTGCACATGATGGCTAAGTATGAAAACATTTGCAAATATGTTCATCTACCAGTGCAAAGTGGAAATACTGATGTATTAGAAAAAATGAACCGTGGTTATACTCGTGAATGGTATTTAGAGAGAATAGCAGCCATTCGTCGTATAATGCCAGATGCAGCTATTAGCGCTGATATTATTACTGGTTTTTGTGGAGAAACAGAAGAGCAACATCAAGATACTTTATCTTTAATGGAAGAGGTGAAATATGAATTCGCATACATGTTCTCTTATAGTGAACGTCCTAAAACACTGGCAGAGCGTAAGTACGAAGATGATGTTCCTGCAGAAATAAAAAGTCGTCGTTTAACAGAGATTGTTGATATGCAACGTAAACACAGTGAAATTAGAACAAAAGAAGGTGTAGGTAAAGTTTACAAAGTGTTAGTGGAAAACGTTTCTAAAAAATCGGCAGACATGATGAGTGGAAGAAATTCTCAAAACACCGTTTGCGTTTTCCCTAAAGGAAATTTAAAGAAAGGTGATTATGTGAATGTATTAGTAACAAGTTGTACGAGTGGAACGTTGATAGGGGAATGCGTTTAAAAGTATAAATAGAAGTAAGTATTAAGATTAAAGATTGGTATAATTTAAAATTCATGGCTCATAACTACAAAGATTTAAAGATTTGGCAACGATCAATCGATTTGGTTGATTTATGCTATGATTATGTTGGAGACTTACCACAAGACGAACGATTTAATCTGAAATCACAAATCATTAGATGTGCTTGTTCTGTTCCTGCAAATATAGCAGAAGGTTGTGGGAAAAGAACTAAGAAACACTTTGCGGAATATATTACAACTTCACTTGGTTCATGTTTTGAATTAGAAACTCATATTATCATTTGTGATAGAAGAAAATTTGGAAAAGAAGAATTACGAAATAAATTATTAAAGGAATTATCGGAGTTAAAAAATATGATTTTCTCTTTTAGGGAGACATTGGAATCAACGATTACTAAATCTTGATGCTTAATACTTTTATCTTTGATCAAATAGCAGACACAGAATGACACTACAAGATATAAAACAACGCTTCGGAATAATGGGAAATAATCCCTTATTAGAAAGAGCAATTGACGTTGCAAGACAGGTAGCTCCAACAGATCTGAATGTATTAATCAATGGGGAAAGCGGAACGGGTAAAGAAGTATTTCCTCAAATTATTCATCAAAATAGTTCACGTAAACATGGACAATACATCGCTGTAAACTGCGGTGCTATTCCTGAAGGAACCATTGATAGCGAATTATTTGGACATGAGAAAGGATCGTTTACTGGTGCGCACGAAGCACGTAAAGGTTATTTTGAAGTGGCAGATGGTGGAACTATTTTTTTAGATGAAGTAGGGGAGTTACCTTTAACTACACAAGCACGTTTATTGCGAGTTTTAGAAACAGGAGAATATATTAGAGTAGGAAGTAGTAAAGTTCAAAAGACGAACGTTCGTGTAGTGGCAGCTACAAATATTAATTTTAATGTAGCCATTGAGAAAGGAAAATTTAGAGAAGATTTATATTACCGTTTAAATACCGTTCCAATTAATTTACCACCATTACGCGAGCGTAAAGACGATATTTATTTATTGTTTAGAAAGTTTGCGAGTGATTTTGCAACTAAGTACAGAATGCCTGCAGTGAAATTATCTCCTGATGCCGAACATGCTTTAGTAAATTATTATTGGCCTGGAAATATTCGTCAACTTAAAAATATTACTGAACAGATTTCAATTATTGAAAAAGAACGTGATATTAATTTAGAAGGTATTTTGCAATATCTTCCAAATTATCATACTAATACTTTGCCGGCTATCGCTAATTCAAGTTTCGGCAGCTCTTCATCTTCATCAGATATGAACGAACGTGATTTGTTATACAAAGTGTTGTTTGATATGAAGAAGGATTTGAACGATTTGAAAAAAGTGGTTCATGATATTGTGCAAGTGGGTGGAAATGCATTAGGCAATTTACCGTCTGATGATTTACAAACCATTGATAGATTATATCATAATGAATCTAATTTTCCAATTGTATCTGTTGGTAATGAAGTAAAGGTTCATAATCCTATTATTGTAAAAGAAAATTCAAATGGATTTAATCAGCCAATTGTGGTGGAAGAATCTTTATCTCTTCAGGATAAGGAAATTGATATGATTAAAAAGGCTTTAAAGAAACATAAAGGTAAACGTAAATATGCTTCTCAAGAATTAGGAATTAGTGAACGCACTCTATATAGAAAAATTAATGAGTATAAAATTGAAGAGTAAAATGAGAAAATTAGGCTTTGTTTTTTTATTACTTGTTTCTTTAGTTTATAAAGCTCAAGTTATTCCTTCATACGAAACTTTTAGTTTAAAAAATGGACT
>Ga0208628_1000670_pt1 | contig 15018 bp, 14 predicted proteins | sample LakWasMet16_LOW5_2_FD_183864 | JGI IMG/M metagenome (GOLD analysis project Ga0208628, IMG submission 183864) | Freshwater sediment methanotrophic microbial communities from Lake Washington under simulated oxygen tension - Sediment Metagenome... | ecosystem: Environmental > Aquatic > Freshwater >... | reverse complement strand
GCAAAACTGGAATTACTGCGTCAACCCGCAAACGCTGCCGGTATTCAATACCGATCCGGTTTCCACCGAAAATCGCGAGCTGACGGCCACCGATATTCAAGCCGACAACATGAACCTCGAAAAAGAAAAAGTGACGGTTTTCGAGGGTAATGTGCTGTTGCAGCGATCCGATCAATGGATGAATACCGACAAGCTGACCTATACGCACGACAACGAGCAATTCGTGACCGAAGGTCCGGTTCGTTATCAGGACCGCAGCGTCCGCCTGACCGCGAAACAAGCCAGCGGCGACCAGAAAAAAGACACCATGAGTTTGCAGGGTGTGCAATACCAGTTCAGCAACAATCTGGGCAATGGCACCGCGCAGGAAGCCACCATGAAGGCCGAAACCGGCGAGCTCGAAGACGCCACTTATTCGACCTGCCCGCCGGGCCAACGGCAATGGGAATTTTCCGCGAACCATATTTCGGTCGACCAGAAAGCCGCGCGCGGTAGTGCCACCAATGCCACCTTGCGATTGGGCGGAGTGCCTGTCCTGTGGCTGCCCTATATCAGCTTCCCGACCGACGACAAACGTCGTAGCGGCATCTTGTCGCCCACCGTCGGCAATGACCAGCGCAACGGTTTTGATATTCAGGTGCCGATATATTGGAATATCGCACCGAATTACGATGCGACGTTTACCCCGCGCTGGATGTCGGAACGCGGCCTGATGCTGGGCACCGAATTTCGTTACCTGACGGGGCGTTCGAACGGTTCGCTTGAAACCACATGGCTGCCCAATGACGACCAGACCGGTCGTGACCGCGGCCTGATCCAGTTCAACCATTTCACCGCCATCAATTCGAATTGGTATACGTCGGCAAACTTGAATCAAGTCAGTGATCGCCAGTACTTCTCCGATTTTGGCCAATCGCTTAATTCGACCTCATTGTCGCTGCTCGCAAGTCAGGCAGGTATTTACGGCCGTGGCCGCAATTGGTCGGCAAGCTTCGGTTTCGAATACTGGCAAATTGCTAACCCGCTATTACCCGATGGCAATGCCCCGTTTCGCCGCTTGCCTCGGCTCCAGGCAAGTTGGATGAAGCCGCTGAGCAACTGGTTTGAATTTGGCATCGATGCCGAAGCGGTTCGCTATACCCGTGATGACGTCAACAGCAGTGGCGATGGCGGCTCGCGCATCGACATCCAACCCTTTGTACGACTGCCTTTCACTGGCGCATCATGGTATGTCACTCCTGAAATCGCCTGGCGCTTCACGCAGTACGATAGCCTGCACGATGCCGACAACGACAGCAGCCTGATTGCGCCGGGAGGCGATTCTTCGCCGCAGCGAAGCCTGCCAATCGTCAGTCTGGATGCAGGCATGGTGTTTGAACGCGATACGCAATGGAACGATAAAAAGTACTTGCAGACCTTCGAGCCCCGGTTTTTTTACCTGTATGTCCCCTATCGCGATCAAACGAATCTGCCGCTATTTAACAGCCGTGACCTCACGTTTGACTGGCCTGCCCTGTTCCGGACCAATCGTTTCGGCGGTGCCGACCGCCAGAGCGATGCCAATCAGGCTACCGTTGCGCTCACCACCCGTTTCTATGAACAGGACACCGGCGTCGAACGCCTGAGTGCCAGTTTGGGCCGAATCACCTATTTCGACAGTCCGAAAGTCACGCTGCCTAGCTCGCCCGCGTTGCCAAACAGTGGTTCGGCTTGGGTAGCCCAGGTTGACTGGACCTTGTCGGACAACTGGAATATTGGTTTGACGCACCAGTGGGATCCCGATAGCTCCGAAACGCAGCTCAGTGGAGTGCGCACCCAAGTGCGCTGGGATAATGGTGGCTTGTTCAACGCCGCATACCGCTATCGCAAAAACTCGCTTGAACAGACCGACATGAGCTTCCGGGTTCCGGTGCGTAAAGACTGGAATCTGATTGGCCGCTGGAATTACTCGATCCAGGACGGCAAAAGCCTGGAAAGCCTGCTGGGCATCGAATGGAAGAGCTGTTGCGTTGCCTTGCGGGTGCTCGGCCGTGACTACATACGCACTTTTGACGGCAAATCGAACTTTGGCCTCTATGTCGAACTCGAACTGAACGGCTTGGGTAGCTTTGGCCGCGATACGGAAGCCCTGCTGGATAATGCTATCCTAGGTTATTCCCAATAAAATCATCATGAATTAATCGTTTGTGGCCGGCTTGTACCCGTGCATGCAACGCTGACGGAGTTTGAAACACATGAAACAGAAGTTTTCCGGTTTGTTATTAGCCATTTTTTTGGGTGTAACGAGCAACGCGATCCTTGCACAGGACCAGCCAGTAGCCAGTGTTGACGGCATAGCCGCCATCGTGGATGAAGACGTCATCCTTAACAGCGAAGTACAGCGCGCCGTCGATAACGTGAAAGCCCAGTACGCAAAACAGCCCGGCCAATTGCCGCCTGAAGAAATACTTCGCAAACAAGTGCTCGAACGCCTGATCTTGCTGCGGTTGCAAGTCGAGCGCGCCAACAGCGGCGGCGTTCGCGTTTCCGACAACGAACTCAATCAGGCAATACAGAATATTGCCAACCAAAACAAGATTACGATCGAACAGCTTCGCTCGCAGATTGACAACGAAGGCTTGAGTTACGAAGAGTTCCGCAACAACCTGAAAGACGAGCTGACCGTCCAGCGCCTGCGCCAGAGCTATGTTCAGGGTCGTGTACAGGTTTCCGATACCGAGATCGACCAGCTCTTGTCGGTACGTGAAATCGGTGGCCCCGAAGTCCGGCTTGCAAATATTCTGGTTGCCCTGCCCGATGGTGCAACGCCGGAACAACTGGCCAAGGCGCAGGAAAAAATTACCCGTATCAAAGCCCTGCTCGACAAGGGCGAAATGGATTTCAGTTCTGCCGCAATCCGTTTTTCGGATTCGCAGAATGCGCTCGAGGGCGGCGAAATTGGCTGGCGCACGGTGGACTCCATTCCGCCCGCTTTCGTGAACATGATTCGCGAAATGAAACCGGGCGACGTGACCAATCCGGTTCGCGGCCCCAGCGGTTTCCAGCTGATTAAATTGATCGAAACCCGCGCGCAGGAAAAACAAATGGCCACGCAATATCATGCGCTTGGCATGATGGTTGCCGTCAAACCCGGCATGAGCAGCGAGGCATCGCGTCAAAAAGCCGAAGATTTGCGTGCCCGCATTCTTGCCGGTGAAGACTTTGCAAAACTCGCACGTGAAAATTCGACCGAAGAAATGAACGCCAGCAAAGGTGGTGACATGGGCTGGTTCGAGCTTAACCAGTGGGGCCAGGGCATTGGCGGCAAACTGGAAGCATTGAAAGACGGTGAAGTCTCGGAAGTGTTCTTGAGCGACGTGGGTTGGCATTTCGTCAAACGCCTCGGAACCCGCACGGAAGACATGACCGATGCAAATCGTCGCAACCAGGCTCGCCAGATGATTGCCCAGCGTAAATCCGAAGAAGAATACGAACGCTTCCTTCGCCAGTTACGCAATGATGCCTACATCGAGTCACGTCTCGGCGGCAGTTGAAACAAATGAATACCCGCCTGGCTCTTGTTGCAGGCGAACCGGCTGGCATCGGCCCTGAATGCTGTGTTCGTATTGCGCAAACAGGGCACTCGGCAAATCTGATTGCCATTGCCGACCCCGACACTCTTCATCACGCAGCGGAAGCTTTGAAGCTTCCGCTGCGCTTGATTGCGGCAAATGAAAAAGCGAACATCGGCGAATTGGCGATATTGCCGATGAAACAGAAAGCCGCAACGGTTTTCGGAGAAGCAAATCCTGATAACGCCCGATTCGTCATCGCAAGTTTATTGCGTGCGGCGCAGGGCTGCGTTGACGGCGAATTCCACGGAATGGTGACCGGACCGGTGAACAAGGCGGCAATCAATGCCGGCGGCATCGCCTATACCGGCACCACCGAATTACTGGCCGAGCATGCAAACTGCGATGTCGTGATGATGCTGGCAAACCCGCAAATGCGGGTGGCGCTGGCAACCACGCATCTGGCATTGCGTAATGTTCCCGATGCCATCACGATGGCAAACCTGAAAAAAACGCTGCTTATCCTGCATCGCGGTTTACAAATGCAGTTCGCCATCGCAAATCCGCGTATCGCGGTTCTGGGCTTGAACCCCCACGCCGGTGAAAACGGAATTCTGGGTCGCGAAGAAATTGAAATTATCGAGCCCAGCCTGCGACAGTTACGCGAGCAGGGAATGAATTTGATCGGACCGCTTCCTGCCGATACCGCTTTCCTTCCGCAGAAACTGGCGCAATTCGACGCCGTGCTGGCGATGTATCACGACCAGGGTCTGCCGGTACTCAAACACTCAGGTTTCGAACACGCGGTCAATATCACGCTGGGCCTGCCCTACCCGCGCGTCGCGGTAGATCACGGCACCGCACTCGAGATCGCGGGCAAAGGCATTGCCGATGCGTCCAGCCTGATGGCAGCCGTGACACAATGCACGCAGCTGGCCAATTCCCGGAATGCAAAATGAAACTGTTCAAGGACCCGCCCAAGAAAAATCTTGGGCAGCACTTCCTGGTTGACCAGGACATCATCGATAAAATCGTGTTGGCGGTAAAACCGGCGCCTGATGATTTTCTGGTGGAAATCGGACCAGGCCAGGGTGCGATTACATTTCCGCTTTTGAAAAAGCACGGATCATTGACCGTAATTGAATTCGACCGCGACTTGATTACGCCGCTGATGGAATCGGCCGAAGGTGTTGGCGAACTGACGATCATCCATAAAGACGTGCTGAAAGTGGATTTCACCAAGCTGGCGGCGGATCGTCCGGCGATTCGTCTGGTCGGCAACTTGCCTTACAATATTTCGACACCGATATTGTTCCATGTGCTCGAACATGCGCCCGCCGTACGCGACATGCATTTCATGCTGCAAAAAGAGGTGATCGACCGCATGGCGGCAGAACCCGGCAGCAAGGTTTATGGTCGCTTGACGGTGATGCTGCAGGCCCGCTGCGAAGTCACGCCGCTGTTCATGGTGCCACCGCATGCGTTTCGTCCACCACCGAAAGTCGACTCGGCCGTCGTACGCCTGGTGCCCCTGGCAAGCGATAAAATCCTGATCAAGGATCCGGTTATATTCGAGAACCTCGTGCGCGATGCCTTTGGACAACGCCGCAAAACCATCCGCAATGCCATGCAGGCCCAATGCACAAGTGAAGATATCGAAGCGGTGGGTCTGCGGCCAGATGCCCGTGCGGAGCAATTGCCAGTCTCGGATTTCATCAAATTGGCCAATTATTTGGCTTCAAAACCGGCTGCGACCACGTAAACTACAAATATGGCCGCAAAACACCAAATCGCAATTACCGTCAAAACACGCTTTCTGGATGAACAATCCGAACCCGAGCGCGCACGCTATGTTTTTGCCTACACGATCCGTATCGAAAACCAGGGCGAAGTACCCGCGCAATTAATCAGCCGTCACTGGGTGATTACCGACGAGCTCGGCAAAGTACAGGAAGTCACCGGCGAAGGCGTTGTCGGCGAGCAGCCGCATTTGCGCCCGGGTGAATCTTTCGAATACACCTCGGGCGCCGTGCTTGAAACTGCGCTTGGCACCATGCGCGGCAGCTATCACATGCAGGCCGATGACGGTTTGCAATTCGATGCCGATATCGCGCCGTTTACGCTTTGCGTACCGAGGACTTTGCATTAATGGCCACTTACGCGATCGGCGATGTGCAAGGCTGCTACGATGCATTGGCGCGCCTGCTTGAACGCATCAAATTCGATCCCGCCAAAGACCGTCTCTGGTTTTGCGGCGATCTGGTCAACCGCGGCGGCCAGTCACTTGAAACACTGCGGCTTATCCACTCGCTGAAAATCCACAGCACCATCGTGCTGGGCAATCACGATTTATCACTGTTGTCGATTGCGCAACGCCGCGAAGAAGACCAACGCAAGGTCAATCCGGATTTGCAGCGTGTTTTATTCGCCGACGACAAGGACGTGCTGATCAATTGGCTGCGCATGCAAAAATTACTGCACGTTGATCGTACTTTGGGTTTTGCGATGGTGCATGCGGGCATCGCGCCGAAATGGACATTGAAAATCGCCGAAGCCCGCGCGCGCGAAGTGGAATCACGCTTGCACAGCGATGGCTACCGCAAGATTTTCAAGAATATGTACGGTGACAAGCCGGTCTGGTCACCGAAACTGACCGGCCCCGACCGCGACCGCGCCATCATCAATGTTTTTACCCGCCTGCGCTATTGCACGCCATCGGGCCGAATCGTATTCGAAGATAAGGGCCGGCCCGGCACGCAGAAACCCGGCAGTTACCCATGGTTCGAAGTACCCGGCCACGCTGCACGCGAACTGCCGCTGATCTTCGGACACTGGTCAACGCTTGGATTATTCATGGGCCTTGGTGTTTACGGCATTGATACCGGTGCCGTCTGGGGTGGTCGCCTGACCGCGCTCGAACTTGGGCCGGAACTCCGACTACATCAAGTCACCGGCCGGGTGCAGGAAGTACAGGTCGCACGCGCCTGATTACGTAGGCCGGGCCCTGGCCCGACATAACTACATCGCAATCTGTAAAGAGCGTCGGGCCGGGGCCCGACCTACGTTGTTTTTATCGAGTAATCGACAAACTCGAATGCAAACGCATGCTTTTCGTCGGCTGCATGCCTTTCCCGCGGCATGACCAGCCATTTTTTCAAATCGAAATTCGGAAAAAACGCATCGGCGTTTTCAACGACCGTATCGACATGCGTCAGATACAGATACGTCGCAAATGGAAATGCCAGCCGGTAAATTTCACCGCCGCCGATAATGCAAATTTCCGCTTCATCGCGGCATGAATTCAACACTTCCTCGAATGAATGGGCTGCTTCCATCCCTGAAAAAGGTACGGAACCGGAACGCGACAAAACGATGTTCCGGCGTTTAGGCAATGCACGTCCAAGCGACTCCGCGGTTTTACGGCCCATGACGATCGGCTTGTTTAAAGTCAGCGCTTTGAACCGCTGCAGATCTGCAGGTAAATGCCAGGGTAAGGCATTGCCGCGACCAATTGCGAATTCATTATCGAGCGCTGCAACGAGAGAAATTTTCTGCATTGGCAATGCTCAGTCTTTTTCGATTTCGGTCTGGAAATAAGTGTAAGGCTTGCACTCGAGCACGGTCTTCGCCAACCCGGCAAGCAAATCATCCTTAATCTTGCTGTTTTGGGACGGGAAGATGATTCTAATCAGATAAATCTCGTTGCCTTTCCGGATTTTAGCAAGGCTTGCTTGGTAGCTTGTCGGACCCTTGAATCCGATTCTATTGTCAACGGCAGCCGTTCCATCTTCAATTACTCCGCGTGAATCCAGGCCGATGAAATCTTTTTTCGAATCGTGGGTGAATTCGCCCTGAAACAACAGGTATTTATGTCTTTTATAATAAGCATCGAGGTCGAAATCATCGGTTGCGATCGTTCCGCAATAAGATTCCAGCACCGTGTTATCCAGCATGCCTAGCGCCCATGAACTGCTGACAAATGCAATTCGCTGCCCATTTCCGGAGCTAAAGTCAGTCGAAGGCTGCACCTGTTTCAGGAAAGTAGATGCTCGAACCAGTCTGTAATCCATGGGTATTTGACCAACCGCAGTGGAAATACTGTCCTTGCTCGTTCGAATCGTTTTTAAAGCAGGCTTGGCAGACTGGTAGGTTTTGAGAGCTCTATCGGAATCGAGTGGAATATTCTTAACCATCTCGACAAGATCGGAGTTTGTTAACTCAGGGTCGCTAGTCTGGACATCAATCGTAATCGTGCCGGCGCCGACCTTATGCATCCACGCGAAAATACCTTTCGCGGAAGGATTCCCGGGCCTCCCTGTCAAAAATTGATATTTCCACTGGCCGATTTTCACTTCTTCCACCGGCTTCGATTCGGTCAGGAAGTAATACTCGAAAGCCAACTGATTGTTGTAATACTCGATTTTTAAATTTACTCCGGCATCGTTTTTTACATTCCTCAGACTGCTCCATTGAGTAATGATGTTCCATCTATCATCCGCCGTTTCGATAACGTCAAGTGCCGTGGCGTATTCACCTTTAATCTGGACATCACCGATGATCGTTCGAAGCGATGCTGAATTGGCAAAACTTGAATAGCTGGATATGACCAATAAAACCAGAAATCGCATATGCATCGACAATTCCCTAAACCGCAACCGGTGCTTTGATCGCGGGCAACGGGTCATAATTGTCGATCCGAATATCGTCGATCGTGAACGCGAATAAATCCTTTATGTCGGGATTCAAATGCAGGCTCGGCAACGCACGCGGCGTGCGCGAAAGCTGTTCGTTGACCTGGTCGAAATGATTCGAATAAATGTGTGCATCCCCCAGCGTGTGGACAAAATCACCGACACCCAAACCGCAAACCTGCGCGATCATGTGCGTCAGCAAGGCATAGCTGGCGATATTGAACGGCACGCCCAGAAACAGATCGGCCGAGCGTTGATATAACTGGCAACTCAGTTTCCCGTTCGCCACGTAAAACTGGAAAATGGCATGGCAGGGCATCAATGCCATTTTCGGCAAGTCCGCGACATTCCAGGCATTTACGATCAGGCGGCGCGAATCCGGATTGCGTTTTATTTCATCGACCAGCCACTGGATTTGATCGACCGTGCTGCCGTCCGGGCATTGCCATGACCGCCACTGTTTGCCATAGACAGGACCGAGTTCGCCATTCGCGTCGGCCCATTCATCCCAGATGCTGACTTTGTTTTCTTTCAGGTAGGCGATATTGGTTTCGCCTTTCAGGAACCAGAGCAATTCATGAATGATCGAGCGCAGATGCAGTTTTTTGGTCGTCACCAACGGAAAGCCTGCGTTCAAATCGAAACGCATCTGGGCGCCGAATACCGAACGCGTGCCAGTGCCCGTACGATCGGATTTTTCCGCACCGTTTTTCATCACGTGCGTCAGCACATCAAGATAAGCCTGCATTATTCTTTTGCCTCGGCTTCCTTCATCGGCACCGGCAGCATGGTCGGCGAGCTTCTGGACATGAACAGGAATACCAATCCGAGCGCAATCAGCGGAATGCTCAATATCTGCCCCATCGTGAGCCAACCGCCGGCCAGATAACCGAGTTGCTCATCGGGCTCGCGAACGAACTCGACCAGAAACCGGAAGATGCCATACAGCAAAGCAAACCAGCCGGATGCCGCATACCTTGCGCGCGGTTTTGTGGTGAACCAGAACAAAAAGCCCAGCATCAACACGCCTTCAAGAAACATCTGGTAAAGCTGGGTTGGATGCCGGGCAAACGCATTCAAAGCACCACTGGCATATTCATTCTGCAATTCGGCGGGAGTCATATTGGCAAAGGCGCCGTTCAGGCTCTGGGGAAAAACCACCCCCCAATCGGCGTGGGTAAATTTTCCCCACAACTCACCGTTGATGAAATTGCCCAGACGCCCCAGCCCCAAACCCGGTGGAACCAGTGGAGCGACGAAATCGATCGTGTCGAATATATGCAGCTTATGCTTCCAGGACCACCAGGACACCGCAGCCATCACGCCGATCAATCCGCCATGAAAACTCATGCCGCCTTCATTGATCCGGAACAGCATCAAAGGGTCAGCCAGAAAACTGGAGAAATTATAAAAGATGATATAGCCGACACGGCCGCCCAGTACGACGCCGACCATGGCGTAAAAAAGGAGATCGCTCAATCCTTCTTCGCTCACTCCGGGCAATCGTCCGGCACGCACGCGACGCATTCCGAGAAAATACGCGACCGCAAACCCCGTCAAATACATGATGCCGTACCAGTGAATGCCATGCGGCCAAAACGGCAGGTGCAACGCGATTGGATCAAGATTGTGCAGATAAATCATCAGGCAATTCACTCTTTTGGAGTGGCTATTCTGCCCGATTTAGGGTTCCAGCCCAAGCGCTAGGCTTTGCTGAGCGAAGCTCCGGAAAGATATCGCGTTTCGAAATCAGCCAATGCCAATGGTCGGCTGAAAAAATAGCCCTGAACCTCGTCACAGCCCGACCGGCGCAGCAAATCGTATTGGGCCTGGGTTTCCACCCCTTCGGCAATCACCCGCAGGTTCAGCGACTGCGCCAGCGCAATCAGGTGCTGCACGATATTGGCCATGCGCTCATCGTCGCAGGCGCTGGAGACGTAACTGCGATCCAGTTTGACCATCTGCAAGGGCAATTGCGCCAGATGCGTCACCGATGCATAACCGGTGCCGAAATCATCCAGAGCCAATGCAAGACCGCTTTCGGAAAATTTCAGCAATATCGGCAGCAAATTATCTTTGTCGTGCAGCAAGGTGTTTTCGGTGATTTCACCCTGAAGCGAATCAAAACCGAGACCAGCTTCATCCAGCATGATTTGCAAATCGTAGGCGAATCCGGGATAGGTCAACTGTTCCGGCGAAAAATTGAAACTCAAACGGAAATGTTCGTAGCCTGGCAGTTTTCGCCAGGCCGCCAAAGACTTGAATGATTCGCGAATCAACCGGGGCTGGATCGCGAGCAAGGCGCCGGATTCTTCCGCGACCTCGATAAATGCCGCCGGTGCGAGCAAGCCTTTTTCCGGGTGCTGCCAACGCAGCAATGCCTCGGCTCCCTGCAAAATCTGGGTGTCGGCATCCAAAATCGGTTGATAGAAAAACAGGAATTCGTTTTGCTGCATGCCGCGGCGAATATCCTGTTCGATCGCCATTCGCTGCTTGGCGACTTCATTCATGCCCGATGTAAACAATTCCTGGCCGCCGCGTCCGGTTTGTATGGCGGCACTGAGTGCAATCGTTGCATCGCGCAGACAATCGGAAGCGTCTTTGTAAAGCCGGATATCCGCAACGATACCAACACTCGCCGTCAACACTATTTCACGCTGTCCGATGAAAATCGGTCTTGCGATGGCAGACTGTATTTTTGAAGTGATTTTCATCGCTTCAATCATCGGGGTCTCGGAAACGACGACGACGGCAAATTCGTCATTACCCATGCGGCCTATGCGGTCCATGCTGGTCAAGCCGGCCAGCCGATCGACAATCTCGACCAAAGCCGCGTCGGCATCTTCATCGCCGATGGCTTGCAACACATTGCCGAAACGATCGATATCGATCAACAACAATGCCGCGCTTTCGCCGGCCCGTATCAATTGGCTCAGACGATCAAGCATCAGGCCGCGATTCGAAACTCCGGTCAAATGGTCAAAAAACAGCGCGCGATTGCGCTCGTTTTCCATTTGATGCAAACGGCGGTGTTCCAATGACTGGGAAGCAAGCGCGGCAATCGCGCAGCAGAACACCCGCTCTTCATCGGTCCAATGCCTGACAGAGCCGACATGCTCATGGCATAACACGCCGATCATCTTTCCAAACACGCTGACGGGCACATCCAGCATGGCGCCGATATTGTTATCGGCCAGGTAATTATCCTTGAACTCCGAAGTACGCGGATCGTTTGCCGCATCATGTGCCGCAAGCGTGAGCAAGTCGTTCAAGGCGTTGAAGTAATGCGGTGTTTTTTCCCTGTGCAAAACAATGGGCAGGTTCAGCTGCATTTTTCCATTTTGATACAAGGCCGCGCAGCGTAATTCCGAATGGTCTGCTTCGAAAAGCCACAAGCCAACGCGTGGACAGGACAAAGCCTGCGAACTTGATGCAAGAATTCGCTCCAGGCTGGTTTCATCACTGACGAACGGATGCCGTGAAATATCCAGAAGCGCGTCACGCAAGCGCAGCCATGTTTCGCCGGATAGAAAAGCGTCACCTTCTGGATGAACTGAGTTCTCAGTCGTCATGGCAGGCCCTGTGTTCAGGGTTTCAATTTAGCATGATCTTCGGGGCTTGAAACTCATTGCCACGTCACAGATTTCAGGCAAAAAAGTACGGGGTTCCGACGACCTTGTCCGGCCAGTGTCAAATAGAGGCCGATAGGGATTCCGGAGTAGCCGAGGCTACGCCGGAAAGCTTACGAATTTCTTCTGGACTTCTTTCTGGACCAGATATTCAGGGCTTCGACACCGGCCGAGAATGCCATCGCGAAATACAACAGCTTTCTGTCGATATGAATATCGAAACCTTCCGCGATCAAAGCCACGCCGACCAGAATGATGAATGCCAATGCCAGCATTTTCACGGTGGGGTGGCGGTCGATAAAGTCGCCAATCGGGTTCGCCGCAAAAATCATCACGGCAACGGCGATCATGATGGCGCAGACCATGATCCAGCGATTGTCGACCATGCCCACGGCGGTAATCACCGAATCCAGCGAGAACACGATATCGATGATCGCAATCTGGGCAATCACATATCCGAACACCGCCGATGGTTTGGTATCGATATCTTCATCTTCGCCACGGCCTTCGACGGAATCGTGGATTTCCATCGTGCCTTTGACCAGCAGAAACAGGCCGCCGGCAATCAGGACGATGTCGCGAACGGAAAAATTCTGGCCAAACAGGCTGAACAGGTTTGTTTTCATGCTCGCAAGGAATGCCAGCGAGAGCAGCAAACCGATACGCGTCAGGCAGGCGAGCGCCAGGCCCACTTTTCTGGCTCTGGGACGTTGCTCGGGAGGCAGCTTGCTGACGGCAATGGAAATGAAAACGAGGTTATCGACGCCCAACACGATTTCAAGCATGGCAAGGGTGAACAATGCCACCCACATTTCCGAACTAAATAAAAAATCCATCTCAGCTATTTATCCACGCCATGAAACGCGGGCCAAGAATGCAGGCCCAGCAAAGCAATACTATGAGATCCGCGAGAAACACCGAAGCTGAACCGAGGTCTTTAGCCCGGCCCGAAAGCTCATGGCGTTCACCGCCGAAACGATCAACGACCGCTTCAATCGCCGAGTTAATCACTTCGACAATAAGTACAAGTATTAAACTGGAGACTAATAGGGCTTTTTCAACGCCACCATTCCCCATCAATATCCCGAGCGGGGCAAGAACGACGAAAAGATAGACCTCCAGACGGAACGACGATTCGAAATCCCAAGCCGCTTTCAGGCCTTTCATGGACCATTTGAATGCGTTGATGATCTGGAAAACGTTACGTGGCGTGTTTTGGCTTTCGGTACTATCGGCCATCTGTCATCTCATTGGAGGCGAGCAAGCCGCGTATTTTGCCACAACAGACCCGCCTACATGACCTTGAGCAGGGGTAAATTCGGCCCCATTGTGTGACATTGACCCCACATAAGCGGAGATTTCGATGTTTGATGCGGAAAAATTGCTGGGACAGATGATGGGCGACGCCCTTTCCGGCTCGTTCGGGAGCAAAAAACGGAAACACAAGCGCCAGACTTCCGGGCTGAGCGGCCTATTGGGCGGGGTTTCGACCGGCACCAAGGCCAAAATCGGCATCGGCTTGCTTGGCCTGGCCTATGCCGCCTACGAACATTATAAGCAACCGGCCTCCGCTGCTTCGGCGACCGGTCCTGCTTCCGGCAGCACCCCTCCACCCCCGCCTTCCGGCCATGCTCAAAACGGTCCACCCCCGCCACCGCCCGCAGCGGCAAACGCAAACAATGAAAATGCACTGCATTTGATTCGCGCGATGATTACCGCGGCCGATGCAGACGGCCTGATTGATGCCGAGGAACGCGAAGGTATTCTTTCACGTGCACGCAAAGCCGGATTGAACCCCGAAAGTGTGCTGGCACTGGAAATCGAGATTGATGCGCCGATGAACTTGAAGCAGCTCGTCACGCGCACACCGGAAAACCTGCGGGATGACACCTATGCCGCGGCACTGATTGCGATTACCGCCGACACCCAGAAAGAGCGTGATTTTCTGGATCAACTGGCTGCCGGATTGAAGCTGGATACTGCCGCCCGTGAAGATGTTCATCGGGAACTTGGCTTGTAATTTTTCTGCATCCGCTCCCCGCGTCGGTGGAGCGTGACCCTGGCTACGAATAAATCGATTCAATTGGAGAACGACAATGCATCAATGGTTTTTCAGCTACAACGGCCAGCAAATCGGGCCACTTGATCAGGCCGCCGCGATTGCGCAAGCCGCGAAAAATCCGAACGGCCATTGCTGGCGTCAGGGTTTTGCAGAATGGCAGGCAATTGCCGCTTGCGGCGAATTACGTGCGGAAGCATCGCCGGGTGCCATGACCGTACCGCCACCGCCAAGCCAACACCAGCAACGCAGCGATGTTATCGATTACAAAATCTTCGGCGAAGACATGCAGTTCGTCGAAATTGAACTCGATCCCGGCGAAAGTACGGTCGCGGAAGCCGGTTCGCTGATGTACAAGGATTCGGCGATATCGATGGAAACCGTTTTTGGCGATGGTTCTGCCGCATCCAGTAGCGGCGGCTTCATGGACAAACTGGTTGGAGCCGGCAAACGCCTGATTACCGGCGAGAGTCTGTTTACCACCATGTTTTCGCATACCGGCCAAGGCAAGGCGAAAGTCGCTTTTGCAGCGCCTTACCCTGGAACCATCGTGCCGATGACCTTGAGCAATTACGGCGGAAAGATCATCTGCCAGAAAGATGCTTTCCTGTGCGCGGCGCGTGGCGTTTCTATCGGCATTTTCTTCCAGAAAAAAGTGATGACGGCCTTGTTCGGCGGCGAAGGTTTCATCATGCAGAAACTGGAAGGCGACGGCATGGTATTCATCCATGCTGGCGGCACGATTGTCGAGCGCGAACTGAAACCCGGCGAACGTCTCGACGTTGACACAGGCTGCGTTGTCGCGATGACCAGTACAGTGAATTTCGACATCAAATCCGTGGGCAGCGTGAAGTCGGCGCTGTTCGGTGGCGAAGGCGTGTTTCTTGCAACGCTGACCGGGCCGGGCAAAATCTGGATTCAGTCGTTACCGTTTTCGCGTCTGGCAGGCCGCATGTATAGTGCGATGCCGCGACAAGGCGGTAGCCGTGACGAGGGTTCGATTCTCGGTGGCTTGGGTGGAATTATTTCCGGCGACCGCGGTTTCTGATTTTGCTTTATTTTTGTGGGAGCTGGTTTACCAGCGATTG
>Ga0208628_1000669_pt1 | contig 15022 bp, 14 predicted proteins | sample LakWasMet16_LOW5_2_FD_183864 | JGI IMG/M metagenome (GOLD analysis project Ga0208628, IMG submission 183864) | Freshwater sediment methanotrophic microbial communities from Lake Washington under simulated oxygen tension - Sediment Metagenome... | ecosystem: Environmental > Aquatic > Freshwater >... | reverse complement strand
ACAAGAAAAAGTAGCGGCAGAAAAGAAAGTTGCAGAAGAATTAGCAGCAAAGAAGGCGGCTGAAGAGAAAGCCGCAGCTGATAAATTAGCGCAAGAAAAAGCGGTAGCAGAGAAGAAAGCAGCAGCAGAAAAGTTAGCACAGGAAAAAGTAGCGGCAGAAAAGAAAGCAGCAGAAGAATTAGCGGCTAAGAAGGCGGCTGAAGAGAAAGTGGTAGCTGATAAATTAGCACAAGAAAAAGTAGCGGCAGAAAAGAAAGTTGCAGAAGAATTAGCAGCAAAGAAGGCGGCTGAAGAGAAAGCAGCAGCTGATAAGTTAGCACAAGAAAAAGTAGCGGCAGAAAAGAAAGCCGCGGATGAGTTGGCGGCAAAGAAGTCAGCAGAAGAGTTGACCGCAAAGAAGGTAGCTGAGGAAAAAGCTGCAGCTGAGAAATTAGCGCAAGAAAAGGCACAAAAAGAGAAGTTAGCTCAAGAAAAATCGGCAGCAGCTGCCATTGCAAAGGCTAAAACTGATGAACAAAAGGAGAAAATTGCTAAAGAAAAATTAGCTCAGGAGAAAGCGGCTAAAGAGAAGACTGCTCAGGAAAAATTAGCAGCTGAGTCCGCAGCTAAAGCTAAGGCGGAAGCTGAGAAAAAGGCTGCTGAAGAAAAATTAGCTACAGAAAAAAATAAGGATACTAAAGTGATAACGCCAATTAGTTCTGGCTCAGAATCATCAGATGATAAAATAGGTTCGGGAGACGCGAAGTATAGTATTCCTCAAGCACTAGGTTCTGCTAAATATAACGAAACAATCAAACGGGCTAACGAATTATTTAAAATGAAACGTTACACTGAAGCTAAACCTATTTTCGAGGAAGCTTTAAAACTAAAGCCAAATGATCCTTTATCTACTTCTAAATTAGCTGAAATTGAAAAGTTAATTAAGAAGTAACAGACTTAAATTTCTATACCGTTAATATCAGTTGTTAAAACTTCGCTCATATAATCAAAAAATGGGCGCATGTTTTTAAATGTTTTATGAGCTTCTTTTAAAAAAGTATTGCTTAATACTTCTTTATCGGTGAATTTTCTAATGACTAAAAATTGCTTATAACGTAATAATTCAATAGCCGAACTTTCAGCGTCAAATCCTTTTGGGGTTGTTTTTAATTGTTCGCCTTGTAAATTACCAAATGTGGATTTAAAAGTTTTATCTTTTAGGATATTTCGCATTGGCTTATCATCAAATTCAAAATCCTCTCGGATACGTTTTAAATCTTCTGGACTTGGACCCCAAAAACCACCTGCAATAAAACTGTTCCCTTTTTCTATGTGAAAATAATAACCACCTCTTCTGTATTTAGTAGCTCTCCTAAAACTGCCGCTCCAATTAGTTTTATAGGGTGTTTTTTCTTTTGAAAATCGTGTATCTCTATAAATACGATGTAGACTTTTTTTACCAGAAGGTGTTTCAATAATATCATGTGTATTGAGCTCTTCTAATAATACATCGGCAAATAATTCAATAAAATGTTGCTCTTTAATAAATTGTGCTTTGTGGTTATTAAACCAATCTCTATCATTATTCTTTTTTAATAAATTTAAAAAATCAAGACTAGATTTAGGGATAGTAATTATTGAGCTATTTTTTGCCATATTTTAAAGATACTGTAAAAAATATAAATATGAACATGCTCAAGAATAGTCGTTTAAAAATTCAGTTTTTTTTGTATTTTTACTTAAACCATGTTTCTAAAGTCATTTATCATATTTTTTATACTAATTGTCAACAGTTTTAATCCTTGTTTTGGAATTAAAATGGAAGACACGCTTCTTATTAATGACTGTAATAATAGCGCAAGAGATTTTATTATAAAAGGCAATTATTTAAAAGCAGATTCTTTAGTTGATAAAGCTTATAATCTATCAGTTAAAATAGATTATGAAACTGGACAGTTTAATGCTTTAACAAATAAAGGGGTTATATTTTGGTATCAAGATAATTATCCAAAATCTTTGGAATATTATTTTAAAGCATTAAGAGTTGCTGAACAACTTCAAAATCAATTATTTGTTTCTAGATGTTTAGCGAATATTGGATTAGTATATTCTAGTAAAAATGATTTCAAGAAATCTCTAAGCTATTATCAAAAAGCTTTAATAATCAAGCAACGGATTGGAGACGTAAAAGCTGAGGCTATCATTTTAAGTAATATTGCTCAGATATTAAATGATCAAGGTGATTTTAAAAATGCATTGGATTATTATTTTAAAGCATTAGAAAAAGACAAGCTTTTACAAAATAGTGATGGTCTAGTAGCTCTTAATTTAGTTGGTATAGGAAGTGTTTATAAAAAACAAAGTAATATAAAGTTAGCGGCAGACTATTTTGATAAATCTATAAAAATAGCTGACAGCCTCAATGATAAAGTTCTTCAAAGTAATGTGTTGTTAAATATTGGCGACTTGTATTTGATAAAAGGTGAATATAAAGTAGCAGAAAAGCATCTCTTAAAAGCATTAGATATATCTTCTGAAATTGGTGATTTAAATAATATTAAAGACGCATATTTTAAATTAAGTGAACTTTACGAAAAAACAAATCAGTATAATTTATCTCTTATTAATTATGAAAATTATATGAAAGTTCAAGATAGTATTTTTAATGTTGGTAACACTAAAAAAGAGGTTCAATTAGAAATGAACTTTGAATTTGAAAAACAACAAGCCATTTCAAGATTAGAACAAGAAAAGATAGAATCTATTAGAAAAGCTGAAAGTAAAAGACAACAAATCATTTTATGGAGTATTGTATGTGTTTTGATATTGGTTTTAGGATTTACGTTTTATGTATTTAAAAATTATAAAGAGAAGAAAAAAATTAATCTAGAGATTACACTTCAAAAACACGTTATTGAAGAAAAACAAAAAGAAATATTAGATAGTATTTATTATGCTAGTAGAATTCAAAAAGCTTTAATGACTTCTGAAAGATATTTTGATAAAAATTTGAATAGATTGAATAACAAAAATAAAATTGGCTCATGAGGTTGATTTTTAAATATCAATTAGTGTTACTGTTATCTTTTATCAGCCATATTGCTATTTGTCAAAGCGATGATATGGACTCTCTGAAAAAGGATTTAAAGATGAGTCATAATGATACGAATAAGATTTTCTTATTAAATAAAATTGCTAGACAACATTTTTTTATAGGAGAATACGATAGCTCCATTTTTTATGCTCAAAAAATAAAATCGGTGTCAGAGTTTTTATTGACTCAAAATCCTAAACCAGGAATTATAAATATTACTTGTCAGAAAGGATTAGGCATGCATTATAATGTTATGGGCTTAAATCAGTTTTCAGTTGGAGATTACGATAACGCTTTAAAAAACTATAATTCGTTTTTAGAAGTTAGCCAAAAAATAAATGATAAAAAAGGAGAAGCAGCTGCTTATGGGAATATTGGGAATATGTATTATGAGCAAGGACGTTATCCAGAAACATTAGAGTTGTATTTAAAAACATTAAAAATTAGAGAAGATATTAAAGATAAAAAAGGAATGGCAAATTCTTTTTTAAGTCTTGGTAATATTCATGGCATGCTTTCTAATCATTGGGAATCTTTAAAATATTATAAAAAAGCACTCAGTTTGTTTCAAGAGTTTGGCGATAAATATAGTATAGCAGGAACTTATAGTAATATTGCAGGAGTTTACTCGGCTCAAGGATACAAATATTTAGCCTTAAAAATGTATGAAGAGTATTTGGCTTTAATGATAGAATTTAATGATCAGCAAAGTATTGCTGTTACACATGGCAATATTGGATATATTTATAATGATCAGCGTCGTTTTCCAGAAGCATTAATGAAGTTTCAAGAGGCTTTAAAAATACAACTAGAAATAAATGATATTCCTGGAACAGCTTCATCATATTTAAGTATGGGTGAAACATACTTAAGAATGAAAGATTACAAAAAATCAGAAGTTTATTTATTAAGGGGTTTTGAACTAGCCAAACAATTAAATGAGTTAGAGCTTTTAAGGCAATCTTATGCTGGCTTATATACTTTATTTACTAAAACAAAAGATTATAAGAAGTCTTTGACGTATTTTAAAGAATATATTGTTTACAGAGATAGCATAACTAATAAAGAAAATACAGAAAAGGCTACACGAATTGAAATGAACTTTGAATTCGAGAAAAAACAAGTAACCAGTAATTTATTGAAATTAAAAAAAGAAGCGGTTGCCCAAACAGAAAAAAAACAACAACAAGTTATCATTTGGAGTGTTTGTGCAGTTTTATTAATAGTGATAGGTTTCTTTGGTTTTATTTATCGTAGTTTTCTTCAAAAGCAAAAAGCTAATCTTGAGCTAACCAAACAAAAACATATTATAGAAGAAAAACAAAAAGAGATTTTAGATAGTATATATTATGCTAAACGTATTCAAACAGCATTAATTACTTCGGAACATTACATCAACAAATCTTTGAATAGATTAAATAGATAATATGGAAACAACATTAGACCCTAAAAAATTCTTTATTCTTTATAAGCCAAAAGACATTGTGAGTGGAGATTTTTACTATGCAATTGCTCATCAACATCCGAATAGTGATGTGGAGAAGTTTTATTTATGTACGGCTGATTGCACTGGACACGGAGTCCCTGGTGCTTTTATGAGCATGTTAAATATTTCTTATTTAAATGAATCTATTTTAGAAAAAAAAATAGAAAGTCCAAGTTTGATTTTAGATCATATTCGTGAAGAAATTATTTCTTCATTAAATCCAGAAGGTAGTGAAGAAGAATCAAAAGATGGAATGGATTGTATTTTATGTGCGTTTGATTTTAAAAATAATATTTTAGAGTATTCTGCTGCTAATAATAGTTTTTATATCGTTAGAAATGGCGAATTGATTTCTTGCCCAGCCGATAAAATGCCTGTTGGTAAACATAGCGATATGAAGCCTTTTTTGCTTAGAAAAGTAGAGCTTCAAAAAGGAGATGTAGTTTATTCTTTAACGGATGGTTATGCCGATCAATTTGGAGGACCTAAAGGTAAAAAATTCAAGTATAAGCCTTTAGAGCAATTACTAGTTACTAATTATAAATTGCCAATGGATGAACAAAAGCAGATTTTAAACGAAATATTTGAAAATTGGAAAGGAAATCTAGAACAAGTAGATGATGTTTTATTGATTGGTATCAGGATTTAGGGAAGTAAAAACACCTAAAATTGTTAAAACATTGTCTTTTTTGTGATTAAGTTTTCCTGAAAATTCTTTTGAACTTTTGTAAATTTGTTAAAATAGATAACTCTGTAAATCAATAACGTAAATATATAATACAATGGAAGTAACAGGACAATTAAAATTAAAGTACGATACTCAAAAGGTGAGTGACAAATTTCAAAAGAGAGATTTCGTTTTAGCAACAGATTTAAGTACGCCATATCCTCAATTTGTGAGTTTTCAAGTAACTCAAGATAAATGCACCATGCTTGATTCTTTTAATCAAGGTGATGAAATTAAAGTTCAATTTAATTTACGTGGTCGTGAGTGGAATGGCCCACAAGGGATTAAGTATTTTAATACTTTAGAAGCTTGGAGAATTGAGAAAGTAGCTGCGGGTCAGTCTTCAGCTCCAGCTCAAAATAATGGAGGTATGCAAGAAAATACAGCTGCTCCAGTATTCAATAGCAGTATTTCAGATAACGACGATTTACCTTTCTAATGACGAAAATAAAAGCCTAAGATAGTTGTCTTAGGCTTTTTTACTATATGGCACATTCAAAACCCTCAGTTCTTCTTATCTATACAGGCGGCACCATTGGCATGATGCAGGATGCCCGCACTGGAGAATTAAAACCCTTTAATTTTAAATCATTATCTAAGCAAATTCCAGAGTTAGAGAAATTTGACATTGATTTATCTTCTATTTCCTTTAAGCATCCAATTGATTCTTCTAATATGCATCCCAAAGTTTGGGTTGAGATTGCGGATATTATAAAAGCAAATTATCAGAAACATGATGGTTTTGTCATTTTACATGGTTCAGATACAATGTCTTACACGGCAAGTGCTTTGAGTTTTATGTTAGAAAATTTATCAAAGCCGGTTATTTTAACGGGCTCTCAGTTGCCAATTGGCATTATTAGAACGGATGGTAAAGAAAATTTAATCACAGCTATCGAGATAGCAGCGGCTCAAAAAAATAAAAAACCTATTGTTACCGAAGTATGTGTTTATTTTGAATACAAATTATATAGAGGTAATCGTACTTATAAATATAACTCAGCTCACTTTGACGCCTTTAAATCACCTAATTATCCTGCATTAGCTGAGGCTGGTGTAAACATTCAATATCATACATCCGCTTTATTAAAGCCATCTAAAAAAACATTATCAGTTCATACACAATTAGAAAATGATATTGCTGTATTAAAATTATTTCCTGGGTTAAGTAAAAAAATAACTTTAGCTATTTTAAATACTCCTGGAATAAAGGCGGTGATTATTGAAACATTCGGAGCTGGAAATGCGAGTACCGAAGAATGGTTTATATCTTCACTGAAAAAGGCAATCGATAAGGGAGTTATAATTTACAATGTGACTCAGTGCTCCGAAGGAAAAGTAATACAAGGAATGTATGAAACTAGTAGTGCTCTTAAAAAAATAGGTGTGATTAGTGGGTACGATATCACATTTGAAAGTGCTATTACCAAGCTAATGTATGTGCTTGGTAAAAAAGTATCATTAGCAAAATCAAAACAATTATTAGAAACAAATTTAAGAGGAGAAATAACAGTTTAATTATAAATATAAAATTTATGAAAAATCAAATTAATGTAGAAGGAATCAGATTATATGCTTACCATGGTTGTTTACCAGAAGAAACAAAGGTTGGAGGAGAATACATTGTAGATGTTTACATGGTATATGATTTTCATGAAGCTGCTGTTAAAGACGATTTAAATTTGACAATTGATTATTGCACTGTTTTTGAAATTTGTAAAGCAGAAATGGCAATTCCCTCTAAATTAATTGAAACTGTTGGTAAAAGAATTTACGATAGAGTTATACATGCTTTCCCTAAATTGATTGAAACTAAAGTTAAAATCACCAAGTTATTACCTCCAATGAACGGGCCAGTAGATAAGGTTTCTATTGTTATTGAGGATTAAATAGTAGTTCAAAAAGGCTTGTCACTTCGAGCGAAGTCGAGAAGCATTCTCGGTAATTTTCCTAGTTCTCGACTTCGCTCGAACTGACAAAAATTATGAATCAGTCTTCCTTTTTACCAATAAATAATAATTACCTTCAATAGGTAAATACCCGTATTCATAACAAAAGGTATAGTTTTTTCCTGTTTTTGTGGTGGTAATATTAGTGTAATAATTAAAATTAAATCCTTTATCGGCTAATTTTTGATGCGATACTTTTGCTGTTTCTTCAGGTAATAAATCTTCAATGATTCTTCTGTTTTTTCGTAAAACATTATTGATGTTACGAACATAGTTAACGTGGTCACTGTTTAATTTGTTGTTGTAGGCATTTCTGCATAAATCACTACAAAACTTTTTATCAGCTCTCCCGTTAAATGACTCTTCACATTCTAAACATTTTCTTTTTTCCATATATTTAAATTAAATATTCTTTTGGAATTAAGCAAACAGGAATAGGATCCATTTTATGTCTATTTGCTCTGTTTCTGCTTTGATAAATCTGCATCGCTACTTTTTGTCGTTCGTTTAGTTCGTAGCTTTCTTTATTTTCAATATAAAGCATTGCCCATTCTAATTCGTCATAGGTAGCACCAATTTGATCTTCGTCGGTTCTTCCATCTGCAAATAAACCATCCGTCGGTCGGGCATTTAATATATTTGCGGTCACTCCAACAGATGCAGCTAAAGCATACACTTCCGATTTCATTAAATCAGCAATAGGACTCACATCAACTCCTCCATCGCCATATTTAGTATAAAAGCCGATACCAAAATCTTCTACTTTATTTCCAGTACCCGCTACTAATAATTTATGGTGTCCAGCGTAGGCATATAAAGTGGTCATTCTTAATCTGGCTCTTGTATTGGCCATTGTTAAAAAATCTTGAATATCCTTATCGTAAGTGTTTTCCATTTCTTCAAAAATCGACGTTAAGTTCACTTCGGCACTTGAAACATTTGGATAATTTTTCTTTAACCATTCAATATGTTCATTTCCTCTATCATACTCTGTTTTATGTTGTCTAATGGGCATATTTAAGCAAATTACTTTTTCGCCAGTTAAAGCGCATAAAGTAGATGTTAGTGCAGAGTCTATCCCGCCTGATATTCCAATCACAAAACCTACTGTTTTTGAATTAGAGGAATATTGGTTCAGCCAATTAACAATATGATTGATGATTTCTTGGTGTTTCATGTTTTTTTAGTTCAAGGACTGTATAAAAATAAAAAAATCCCAGCGATTAACTGAGATTTTTTTATTGGATTGTTTAATTTATTAGAATAACATTCCAATGTTAATTTGAACACCATCAGAGAATGCACTTTGCTTTGATTTTGCAGGATCAGTTCCTTTATTTACATTTTCAGCAATTTTATCTACAATAACATCAGAAGTTCCTTGATATTGGTTAATAAATCCTCTTAAATAATTAATACTTAAGAAAAACGATGTAGATCCAGATAAATTATACTCAGCACCTAAACCAACATTTAAACCAATATTAATTGGCACTAAATCTCCAGATTGTTTCATGTCTGTAATAGTACTGCTGCCATTTGAAATAAATGAACCAGAACCTGCATCGTATTTTAATTCGTTAATTTCATCAGCTGCTCTAAATTTAGTTTGAATAGCAATGTTCCCACCAAACATACCAAAGTACTTAAAGCTAGAAATGTCCTTAGTCATTAGTTTTAATAAAACAGGAATAGTTACGTAAGTCGCTTTTACGCTCCTACTTTTTAATTCATAGAGTTTATCACCGTCATTTAAGTTTGACGCGTAGATAGCAGTTGTCCCTTTTGAAAAATTAAAATCTTTAGAATCCACATATTGATTATTTTTATCCAAAACATAACCTTGACCATTTTTGTAAGTTTGCTTTCCTCCTAAAAAATCGCCACCAATTCCAGTTACAAATGACGCTGTTGAATTGATTCTGAATTCAGTTTGTAAGCCAAATCCAAACCCAAACTTAGTACCGCCTTTTTCAACTACTTTAGTATCAGTACTTCTTAACCAAGTTGGAGTAGGAGATATTCTTAATCCAAAACGAAATTTTTTATCAGCATCATCTTGAGCCACGAAAGTATTAGCTAACAATAATATGCTTGAAACTATAAGTAAAATCTTTTTCATGTATTTTGTTTTTTATATAATTTAACTTTGTAAAAATAATATAATTTTGGAGAAATTGTCTTGTTTTAAAAATAAAAAAGTTACATAATTAACATATTTCGAGATAATCAAAAAAAAATAAATATCTGCCATGAAAACCTTTATAAAAGCCATTATTACTTTCCTATACATTATTCTTTTAACCGGCTGTAAACATGATCCATTGAATGTAGATATAAGCAACGTAACTATTGAACCCGTTGAATTTAAACGATTAGATAAAGATGTGTTTTCATTAACGCAAGAAAACAGTTCCGGAAAAATGCATGAGTTTCAAAAAAAATACTCTACATTTTATACGCGTTATATTTCGTCTATTGTAAATAATGGTGGTAAAATTGATTCTTTGTATTCACAAACGTTATTAAGATTTATCTCCAATTCAGATATTAAAACTGCGTATAACGATTTAGGAAAAATATATACAGATAATGATGTTGAGTTGATGGGAGATGATATGACTGAAGTGGTAAAACGCTTTAAAGTATTTTTCCCGAAACGCAAAACACCAAAACAATTTGTAACATTTATGAGTGGTTTTCAATATAATGTGGTCTATGCTGATTCAACACTTGGAATAGGTTTAGATATGTATTTGGGAAGTAATAACGCATTTTATAGCATGATGCAGTTGCCTAAATTCAGAACGCGTACCATGAATAAAGAACATGTATTATCTGATGCCGTTCGCGGATGGGTAATCACAGAATTTGATAATGCAGACCCAGTCAATAATTTATTAAACCATATGATTTTTTACGGTAAAATATTTTACGTGTGCGATGCTTTAATGCCTAATGCACAAGATTCTATAAAAATGGGTTACACAACTGCTCAAATGCAATATTTAGATCAGTATGAAAAAAACGTATGGGGCTTTTTTGCAAAGGATAATAAGTTGTATGATAATGATTTAAAATTAGTATCAGAATTTACAAGTGATGGTCCTTTCACAAGAGCAATAAGTAAGGAATGTCCTCCAAGAGTAGCTATGTGGTTAGGTAGACAAATTGTGAAATCGTATATGGAACATAATGAAAATATAACCTTAGAAGATTTGATGAATGAGAAAGATGCTCAGAAAATTTTATCTAAATCTAAATACAAACCATAAAATAAGTATCAAAAGAAGTAAGATTAAAGGTATAAGATTTAATAATCTTTAATCTTTTAATTTGTCTCTATAATGAGTCTCCGCGAACAACAAATACAACGTAATTCGGAAATATTAAAAAAATATATTCCAGAGTTTGCCGTTCCCCAAATTGCTATTTGGATTATTGAATTTGATTTTAAATTAAAAATAACCAAAGAGCGAAGTACCAAATTAGGTGATTATACGTCGCCACGCGATGGCTTAAATCACACCATCACCATTAATCATAATTTAAATCAGTATTCATTTTTTATTACTCTAGTTCACGAAATAGCTCATTTACATACCTTTAATAAGCACCGTAATACGGTGTCTCCTCACGGCGACGAATGGAAACATTCGTTTAGGGTATTGATGACTCCTTTTTTAAGTACTGATAATTTACCGTTGGATGTATTATATGCATTACGAAAGTACTTGCAAAATCCTGCAGCAGCTAGTTGCAGCGATGCCACTTTAATGCGTACGTTAAAATTGTATGATAATCATGAAACTAACGGGCATTTAATTTTATTAGAGCATTTACCGTATCGCACCCATTTTTTATATAATGGTTCTCGTGTTTTTGAAAAAGGGGAGAAACTTCGTAAACGCTATCGTTGCAAAGAAATTAGCACGGGTTCTGTTTATCTGTTTAGTCCTTTGGCAGAAGTAGAAGTGTTTGAGAAAGGATAAGGTTCCTTAAAAATGGTCTAATCATAAAGTTTTTTTTTGGTTATGTTAACCTAAATTATTTTTTCAACATTTAGTTTCATAAGTCTTTAATTGTTAGTGTTTTATAAGTTCGTTAAAAAAGCTAACTGTTGATAAATCCAATAAAATCAATGGTTTTATAGGTTTATATTTGTTTATAGGACTATTTAAAACATTATAAAATGACTGACGCTTCTTTATTTTTTAAAATTGCAGCCGAACTAAAAATCGATGCTAAACAAGTAAAATCAACTGTTGAATTATTAGACGAAGGTGCTACTGTGCCATTTATTTCTCGTTACCGTAAAGAGGTAACAGGTAGTTTAGACGAAGTTCAAGTCATTACGATTAAAAATGAAATTGAGCGGTTACGTCAGTTAGAGCAACGTCGCGAAGCTATCTTAAAATCTATTGAAGGCCAAGGTAAATTAACACAAGAGTTATCTGATAAAATTACAGCTGCCGAAACGTTATCAACGTTAGAAGATTTGTATTTACCATACAAGCCTAGGCGCCGTACCAAAGCTACAGCTGCTCGCGAAAAAGGATTAGAACCATTAGCTCAATTGATATTAGCGCAACAAACCAAAGAGTTATTTCCAGAGGCTTTAAAATTTGTGAATAAGGAATTAGGGGTTGAACATCCTGATGATGCTTTAGCTGGAGCGCGTGATATTATTTCTGAAATTATGAGTGAAGATGCTGTTGCTCGTGAAGGAATGAGAAATCTTTTTAAAAAATCCGCGATTATTAAAACAAAAGTCATTAGAGGAAAAGAAGAGGAAGGACAAAAGTTTGAAGATTATTTTGAGTGGGAAGAACCTTTAATGTCTTGTCCTAGTCATCGTATGTTAGCCATGCGTCGTGGTGAAAAAGAAGATTTTTTAATATTAGATATTATTATTGATGATGAAGTGGCACACGAGCAATTAAAAAAACAATTCATCACGTCTCGTAATGAGTGTGCTGAGCAAATTGCTTTAGCGATTGAAGATGGTTACAAACGTTTATTACAGCCAAGCATTGAAGCCGAAATGCGTTTAATGACTAAGCAAACAGCCGATGAAAAAGCTATACAAGTATTTGCCGATAATTTACGAGAGTTATTATTAGCATCACCATTAGGGCAAAAATCAATGTTAGCTATTGATCCAGGTTTTAGATCGGGTTGTAAAGTTGTAGCATTAGATGCGCAAGGAAAATTATTAGAAGAAACGGTTATTTATCCCCACGAACCACAACGTCGTGTGATGGATTCGCAACACGTGGTGATGGCATTATGCGCTAAGTACGAATTAGAAGCCATAGCTATTGGTAACGGAACGGCATCTCGCGAAACAGAGCAATTTATAAGAAGCATTGAGGTATTACCAAAAACAATTCCTGTCATTATGGTAAGCGAAGCAGGAGCTTCTATTTATTCGGCTTCTGATGTTGCTCGTGAAGAATTTCCTGAATATGATTTAACGGTGCGTGGTGCCGTTTCTATTGGTCGTCGTTTAGCCGATCCATTAGCAGAGTTAGTAAAATTAGATCCTAAGTCTATTGGAGTTGGTCAGTACCAACATGATGTTGACCAAACTGCTCTTAAAAGTAAATTAGATACTGTTGTTATGAGTTGTGTAAATGGAGTAGGTGTGGAGCTAAACACGGCCTCTAAACAATTATTATCTTATGTATCAGGTATTGGCGAAGGCTTAGCGAAAAACATTGTGGATTACCGTAACGAACATGGAGCTTTTAAATCTCGTAAAGAGTTATTAAAAGTAAATCGCATGGGCGATAAAGTATTTGAACAATGTTCAGGCTTCTTGCGTATCAGAGACGGTATTCATCCTCTTGATAAAAGTGCAGTGCATCCCGAGGCTTATCATATTGTAGAAAAAATGGCAAGCGATTTAAATTGTAGTATTGATGATTTAATTAACGATAAAGAATTACGTAAAAAAATAAATTTAACATCTTATGTTACCGAAACTATTGGTATTCCAACATTAAAAGATATAGTAAGTGAATTGGAAAAACCGGGACGTGACCCACGTAAATCGTTTGAAGCATTTAGTTTTGATGAACACGTGCATAGTATTGAAGATTTAAGAGAAGGTATGCGCTTACCAGGCATTGTAACTAATGTCACCAACTTTGGTGCCTTTGTAGATGTGGGCGTGCATCAAGATGGGTTAGTACATATTTCTCAATTGAGTGATACTTTTGTGGATGATCCTAATTTAATTGTAAAAGTAGGACAGCAAGTGTGGGTAAATGTAACGGAGTGTGATGTAAAACGTAAACGTATTGCTTTATCGATGAAAGGCGAAGGTATTACAGCGCATAAAAAACCGGTAGCTAAAAAAGAAGAAGTGGCTTCTTATGACCCAAATGATATGATGTCGGCATTAGCAGCCTTGAAAGGGAAGTTTAAGAAGTAAAACAAATAAATATTTACTAAGCCTCATCTGCCAATAGGCAGATGAGGCTTTTTTATGCACCTATACATTTAATTAACATTTCAGCTTTGATATCTAAATTTAATGTTTAGGCTTAAAATGCTAGTTTCTAGTACTTTCGCTCACGGTTTTAGAAGAGAATTAATGTTTTTTATATGAAAGCGATTTTTATTTGTTTGTTATTTGCATTGTTGAATTTAGGCTTTACAGGCCCCGTAAAATTAATGGATGGAAATGCAGAGCCTATACCTGCCGAATCGGCTTGGGTAAAATCTCAATTAGGTTTATGGTTAGGTAGCCATAATGTTTGGTATAAAATTGATAAGAAAAATAATACGATTCAGCTGTCCTACAATAAAAAGAAATGGATGAATGCTGAGGGTGATGCTGTTTGGAACGATAAAAAAGACAGATGGTTATTGATATTTAACAATAAACTCATGTGTTCTGAAACAGGAAAACATTGGTTTGAAATTACCAACCGTACATGGCAAGATGTAAATGGCGTTTGGTACCGATTTGATAATGAATGGAATTTGTGGGAAGTGAAACTTTAATTTCTACTAATACAAAAATCCCATTTTTCCTTGCTGATAATCGCGCATAGCTTCTAATATTTCGGTTTCAGAATTCATCACAAACGGACCATGTGTTACCATAGGTTCATTAATAGGAACGCCAGCCATAATTAATAGTTTAGACTCAGCTTTAGCATTCAAAAGGATTGCATCGTTTGATTGTTTAAATACTACTAAATCATGTTGCTTTATAGTTTGATTGGCATTTAAACTCAATTCTCCTTCTAATACATAAAAAGTCACATGATGGTCAGCTGGAAAATTTAAAGTAAATTCACTATTTGCTTTCATTCGCAACATGGCTGTTACCACATCAGATTTTGCAGGCCCTTTTTGACCCTCATATTTACCAGATATCAAACGAAATTCAACGCCCTCTTTTTCAATTAGCACAATCTCATTTTTAGTGATTGGCTGATAAGTTGGAGGATTCATTTTTTCGGCCTTAGGCGTATTAATCCATAATTGAATACCTTGCGAGCGCCCACCTTTTTCAATAAATGCTTTATCTGCTTTTTCGCTATGTATAATGCCTCTCCCTGCATTTATCCATTGCACTTCGTTATTATAAACAACATGCTTGTTGCCAACAGAATCTTCATGCTCAATAGAACCTTCAAATAAAAAAGTAACCGGACTAAATCCACGATGTGGATGTGGAGGGACATTGAAATTATTTTCGTGAGGTAAATAGGTAAAGTCAAAGTGATGTAATAAAATAAAAGGACTCACTTGCTCAATACCTTTTAGCG
>Ga0208628_1000668_pt1 | contig 15045 bp, 14 predicted proteins | sample LakWasMet16_LOW5_2_FD_183864 | JGI IMG/M metagenome (GOLD analysis project Ga0208628, IMG submission 183864) | Freshwater sediment methanotrophic microbial communities from Lake Washington under simulated oxygen tension - Sediment Metagenome... | ecosystem: Environmental > Aquatic > Freshwater >... | reverse complement strand
GCCCTTGTATGCGGGTTTTCAGGGGCTTGGCGGCCTGAGTGCAGGCAAGGATCCGGCACGGCCCTTGGTGCTTGAAAGCCTGGATTACCTGATCCAGATCGTTGCACAAATCATCTACATCGCCGGCCCGCAGCACGCCTCGGTCAATTACGCACAATACCCTTTGATGTCGTACATGCCGAGCGTAGGCGGCACCATTTATCGAGAGCCTCCGACCCGACAGACCGAACTGAAAACGGTGCAGGATTGTCTGCCCTGGTATCCGCCACTGGATATTGCGCTCTATACGTCTTCGTTCGAGTATTTATTGAGCAGTGTGCAATACGACACCTTCGGCCACTATGAAACTAACCCGCGCAAGCCGTACTTCACCGATCCTCGTGTGCAGCCGTTGGTGGCCGATTTCCGCGATCAACTGGCCCTGATCGAAATCGAAATCCGCAAACGAAATCAGTCCCGGCCGATGCCATATCCATTCCAGCTGCCATCGCAGATTCCCAACAGCATCAGCATCTAATGCAAAGCATGCCGACCCGGCAATATTGTCCGGGTCGGTTTAGTGAAACGAGGACATCCAAAGAATATAGGGTGCGTTTCTAACGCAGCAATGCGTGATGCATGAGTTTTCGCCTGATGTTTGTGACCCTACAAACTCAGCATCTCCTTCAACCTCAGGCTCTGCCTGCGCGATACTTCCACCTCCGTGCCGCCTTTCAGGGTGAGTTGTAATCCGCCATTGCTCCATGGCGCGATTTGTTCGACGTAGCCGAGGTTGACCAGGTGGCTGCGGCTGGCGCGGAAAAACATCGCCGGATCCAGCTGCGCTTCGACTGCACCCAATGCGCGATACACCATCGGCGAGTGCGTTCCAAAATACAGGCGGCTGTAATTGCCGACGGCCTCGATCAAGCGAATCTCGCGCGGCTTGACCAGCCAGCAGCGTTCGCCATCTTTTACGTAGATCGGAGCATCGGGTGAACGTGCAACCGATGCACGATCAGGCTCGAGATCCAGCTTGCCGATGGCGCGCGCCAAACGATCCGGTTCGATCGGTTTGAGCAGGTAGTCGATGGTGGTGCTGACATCAAATGCTTGCAGTGCGAATTGCTGGTATGCCGTCGTGAAAATGATTTGCGGCACACGTTCAAGTTTTGCCAACAGGTCGAATGCATTGCCACCAGGCAGGTCAACGTCGAGGAAGACCAACTCCGGTGCCTCGCGTTCGATCAATGCCACCCCGCTATCGACATCGGCCGCCTGGCCGACAATGCGTATCTGCGGATGTGCCTTGAGCTGATGCTCCAGCTCGAAGCGTGCCAGTTCCGAGTCTTCGATGATGACGGCGTCGATCACGTTGTTTCCTCCAGTCGCAGGCTTGCCAATACGTATTCGCCATCCTGTCGCAATTCAAAACGGCCGGCGCTGCCGAAGCCCAGCATCAGGCGTTGCTCCAGATTATTCAATCCCGTGCCGGTGCTCAAAGCGCGGTCGCGCAACGTACCGGTGTTGCGTACATCCAGATGCAGGCAATTGCCAACACGTTGCACTTCCAGGCGTAACTGGCCGGGCGTTGCTGTCAAACCCAGACCGTGCTTGATGCCATTTTCCACCAGCAATTGCAGCGCGTGTCTGGGCACATGCATCGACAGCGTTGCCTCGTCGACTTGCTCGCTGTATTGCAAACGTGCGCCAAGTTGCAGACGCAGCAGATCAACATAGTCGCGCACGATTGCCATTTCTTCGGCCACTGTCACCAGTGGTGAATCATGTTGGTTGAACTGGTAGCGCAGGGTTGCGGCGAACTTGCCGAGCATAGTTCGTGCGGCATCGGCGTCTTTCAGAATCAGCGCGCGAATATTGTTGATCGCATTGAACATGAAATGAGGACCGAGATGTCCGAGCAACGCCTGCAACTGGGCTTCCTTCAAGGCCAACTGCAACTCACCCTGGGCGATGGTGGCACGACGCAGACTTTGCTGCCGACTCAAGGCAACGTAGAGAAGACTCCATACGAAATACGCAATCAGCAAAAAGGGCGCGCGCGCCAGCAGTGGCTGGTTCTCGTGCAGTATTGCGAACGCAGGGTAGGCAAACGAGAGCGCCCATAGGCCGGAATAAAAACACAGATCGACAAGCACTGCTGTCACCAGGCTGCAAACCGCGACAAGGGCAAGCATTCTGAACTCACTCAGACGCGCCGCTTGGGCGCGGCGATAAGCCATGCGCAGGCCGAGGCTGCCGATCACGCCGAGCGCGCTGAGCGCAAGCGCCAATGCGACCGGCGAGATACCTGCGACGGGTGCGTCGGTAGGTTCCGCGGCCAACTGCAGCAAGGTAAATGCCAGCCAGCCAACGGACTGCAACAACCAGAAACGCTTGTCCATCGATCTTCCCGGAAGTAATGGAAATATTTTATACGATGCCCGGCTCATGCGGCGCCGGGCGAATATCGGAATTATGTGCGACAGCACGAAGGCTTAAGCATGGAAGCCAGTTGGGTAAAGTAACCGTTCGCCACCGGGTAGCTCGATTTGGATGAAGCGAACAAGCCGACGGCTTTCTTTTCATCGAAGCCTTCTGCACTCTTGAAAGTGCCGAAAACATGATCCCAAAATAAAAATGCATTCCCGAAATTGCTGTCTGCTTCGTGTGCTTGTGTTGAGTGATGCCAACGGTGTACTTCCGGGCTACTGAACACCTTGTTAAGCACGCCATGTCGCAAATCAATATTGGCGTGTTGCAGCAACACCACCGGCTGGGTAATGGCCAGATAGCCAAGAATGGCTTCGGGCGCAACACCGAGCAACATCACTGGAAAGACAGCCAGCGCAAAATTGATGGCGTAATTTAACGGGTGAAAACGCATGCCATTCAGAAAATACATGCGCTCGCTGCTGTGGTGCATCGCATGCAGCCACCACAAAGTTGCCCATTTGTGATGAAGTCGATGTGACCAGTACTTTCCAAACTCGACCAAGACTAGAACAAACAGGATTTGAAGCCAAAGCGCCCATTCTGCAAGAAGAGGCGTTACATCGAAACTTGCATACACGGCAACCACTGCAAGTGGCGCGGCAACTTTCAGTAGTGGATCGATCAAACCTGCGAGCACAAGGGCACTCGTGATGTCTGTCGTTCGATCACCATGATTCACATTCCACTCTTCGCGATATGGCAGTCTTCGTTCCCAAACCCATGCCAGTATCAGCGTCAAGACCGACGAAGCCAAAACCGCAAGCTCCAATTGCACGCCGAACTTGCATGCCATGCCATAGAGCAAAAGCGACGCACTGACGAGTATCAAAACCAGGTAACGTTGAATCAGAATCATGTTTTACTCCTTTGCGCATAAGCGCACTGCGCGACCCATTCGGCGCCGGTGCTGTTGCCCATCAGGCGATTGTGCACGGTCATGGCGCGTTTGCCATCACTGCGGCGCTCGAAGCTCAGGTAGTCCAGGCTTTCACCAAGGTAGTAGCGGCCATCGGCAGCGGGAATCACCGGCACAGGTTTGTCGCCTTGCTGCAGCAATACCAGTTTTCCTTCATCAAGTTTCAGCTCGCGAACTTCGCCTTTGTCGAACTGATAACTGCCAAGCCAGGCCGACCCGGTCGTATTTTTCGCGGGCTTCTTGTCGAAGGGCTTGCCCAGCGCAATCGCAGCGAGCTCGACGGCGAAATCGTCAGGCCAGAATTGTTCGGAGTTGGTCAACACGGTGACGTAAATTTTCTTTTCGGGTACACGCAGGGTGTAGGAGGAAAATCCGTTGATGAAACCACTGTGCTCGTTGCTGGTTTTACCTTGTATTTGTGACACCATCCAGCCGAATCCGTAGGGCATGCGGCTGCCGTCTTTCAATGTGACCTTGCTGAATGCTTGCGCCATCAAGGCTTTGTCGACCAGGCGGCCTTCGGACAAGGCAGCATGCCAGCGATTGAGATCATCAACGGTACTGATCAATGCACCGGCACCCTGCGGCTGCGTCATGCTGATGAAATCCGCGTTCTGCAATTTCCCCTTTACCATGCGGTAGCCATGCGCACGACCCGGCACCAATTCGGTGTGACTGCCGAATCGTGTAGCCGACATCGACAGCGGCGCGAACACCGCTTTCTGCATGTACTCCGGGTATGAGCTGCCACTTGCCGTCTCGATCACCCGCGTCAGCAGGATGTAGTTGGAGTTGCTGTACTCGAAGCGCGAGCCGGGTTCGAATTCCAGCGGCAAATCCTTGAAGTAGGCGATCAGTTCGTCTGCGGTGGTCTCGTTGCGGCGTGCGGCGCGTGACTCGGCGATCTTGCTGATATTCTTCACACCCGACGTGTGGGTGAGAAGCTGACGCAGGCTTACTTTGGCCAGTGCTGGTGGCAAGTTGCTCAACACGTCGCCTACGGGTTGGTCGAGTTTCAGTTTTCCACTCTGCACCAGTTGCAGCACGGCGAAAGCAGTGAACTGCTTGGTCATCGAGGCCAGCGGTAATACCTTGTCCGCGGTCATCGGCACTTTGTTTTCTACATCGGCCAGTCCATAGCCCTCACGCAGCAGAATCTGATCGCCTTTGCTTACCAGCACTACACCGCCTGGCTCGGCGCCAGCGAAGAAACTCTTGGCGCGCTCCTGTAATTGCGTCTGCAGTTCGGCGGCTGACTGGGCGCTGGCGAGAGCGGGGAAGGCCAGCGCAATAGCAAGGGCCAGGCGCGGGAGATGGGTGGCTGCGAAGAAGGTCATGTTGTGCTCCAGTGGTGATGTGGAGCCGAGATTGACGCTGGTCGGTGCTTGGTACGAACGTTTTATGACGAGCGGTGCGAGCGGCCTGCCAACGGTCGGTGAAGCGGATGGCCGATGTCCACCGGAATTCATCCTGCGCTAAAAAAATGAGGCAGAAAAAGGGGTCAAGTTCATTTAATAAAAAAATTTTCGGATTTTCATGAGATAAATCATTCTGACTTCATCAGTTGGATTCACAGATACTGAACCTGCGCTCGATGTTGCTTGTCCCACTCTCGTCAATTGGAAATGCGGATAATGTTCAGCCCCTGCGAGTGCCCAGTGCCGACGTGCTTGAGCGCGAGACTCACCTCCGAGAGTGACCAGATGCGATCGATTACCGGCCGTATGGCGCCCGAATCGATGAGCTCGCGCATAACGACCAGGTCGGCAGCATTTAATTTCTGTATGAACATCTTGATGCGCTTACCGCCAAATAGAAACGTGAGCTGGCTCCGAATGATGCGCACGATGGGGCCTAGCCAATCGCCGCCACCGCCAGAGCAGGGCACGTAGCGGCCGCCGGCATTCAACACCTGTTTGCAGTCAGACACGGACCGGTTGCCAACCATATCCATCAGTACGTCGAAGCGCGCACCGCCTTTGGCGAAATCGCTCTTCGTGTAGTCGATCACCTCGTCGGCACCGAGCGACTGCATGAGCTTGACGTTGCGTGTGCTGCATACCGCAGTGACGTGTGCACCGAGCGACTTCGCAAGCTGCACGGCCCAAGTGCCGACGGCGCCCGATGCTCCGTTCACGAGTACGCGCTCACCCGCCTGTACTCGGCCCGCATCACGCAGACCCTGGAGCGCCACCGTGCCCCAGGGAACCGCCGCGGCATCCTCGAAGGAGAGAGTTTTCGGTTTGTGCGCGACGAGATTCGCGGGCATCACCAGGAATTCCGCAAAGGCACCATTGAGTGCTTGTCCGAAGACTTCGTCACCGACATGTAAGCCGGTGACTTTGGCGCCGAGCGCCGCGACGTAGCCCGCCACTGCAGTGCCAGGAACCCTATGTTTGGGCCGTGGGAAACCGCCAAACGGGCTCAGCCGGATGAGGTAGGGCTTGCCGGTAATAATGTGGTGATCGCCGATGCTTACGCCGGCCGTGATCACGCGAATGAGCACTTCGTCGTCGCGAGGCACGGGCATTCCAACTTCAACCATCTTCAGCACCTCGGGATCGCCATATTCATGGTGAACGATGGCCTTCATGGTGGATGTTTGGCTGCTGTAGACGTTCAGCTTTTCGACGGCCTGCATGGCGCGCTCCTCATAGTTAGCAGAATTCAGGATGCCTAAAGACTTCAGACGATTTTGAACTGCTTGGAAATAACACAGGGTGTGCCAAAGCACACCCTTATTTCATTTCTGCAGGTTCTTCTCGAAAAATGCCAGCACATCGGCATTCATCGTTGCGTGGAAATTTTTTCGATCGAAATTTCCCTTCTCGGCACAGATGGCCGGCGGTGCCAGAAGGCCGCAGGGGGCAAGAAACGACATATGTCCGGCGCCCGGAACCGAATGGAATTCCACTTTGTTGCCCAGCGCCTCACGAACAATTTTTGTATTGGTCGCATAGGGCACCTTGTCGTCAATTTCGCCGCTCCAAAGTTGAACGGGAACCTGCACATTGGCGAGCCCATTCGGAGCAAGGGTAAATGCCAGGCCAGGTGCCGCGATCACGGCGGCCTTGATTCTGGAATCGGATTGAAAAGCGTTGCCCCAGTTTTTCGTGTCGGAATTCACCAAAGGTGATTTAGAGAAAGCAAGCACATCACAGACGAACTCAGGCGATGTTTTGCAATGCTTCGGCACGATGCTCAGATCGGGCTGTGCACCAACAGCGGTCAGCACGGTGAATGCACCGGCAGATAATCCAAACGCGCCGACGCGTTGCGAATTGATACTGTCGTGACCGCGCCATTGTTTCAGCATGAAATCGATTGTGGCTCTCACTTCCTGGTTACGGCTGCTGAATAAGTTGACGGAACCGGCGGCGCTTTGGTCGGCGTAGTTGTCGCCGGTATGCATCGGTGCGGCGACGATATAACCTGCGTTGGCAAGATACAGCGCCAGGTCCGCATGACTGCCCGGGCCTCCCATGTTGCCGTGTGATATCACGACAAGCGGAAGACTCATTCCCGACACCGCCGCATCGGGTGCGACGCTCATCATCTGGCCGCCCAGGAATGTGGTGGGTCTCGGACTGGCATCCGTCGGATACCACACGCCGATCGCGAAGGGTTTGCCTTCGGCATTGGTCGCTTGTGTTATCTGGAAGCCGACCGGATTTTCGGTGCCGAGTGCAGTCGACATTGCATAAGCGACGACAGCCAAAATCAACACTACGAATACGATGAATATTCTACGAAGCCATTTCATGATCTTCTCGCTAAAATTATTTTGGTGACATTCCATATCAAGGAAAAAAGGGAATATCGAAGGCATTATTCGATGCGGACAATGCCTGTTCGACGGATATATTTATAGCATGGAGATATTCCTGCAAAGCAATGCCCAAGGGCATGGCGGCCTTTGGCACGGTATGTGGTCGAAGCCAGCCAGACAGCGGCTTGCGTCGTCATTTCCGGCTTTTGCCTTGGCAGAAATTGACTGTTAATTGTCATTTATGTCGATTCGTTAATACGAATACTTGATTCACCGGCACTCGCCGTTTTCTTGAGGAATCGACATGCAGCATCCCATCCCTTATTTATCGGCACTGCCCATGGTGGATACTTCGCTTCTGTATCCTCCAAGTGTTCTCGCGATGCAAGCACGGAATCTTTCTCATGTTCTCAAGGATATTTTCGTCCATAAAAAGTTTGGCAGAATGGCGGCCCATGGCGTAGCCTTTGATTTGGGATACACGGGGTTCAAGAAATGACCCAGATGATCAACAAGAAGCCCTGCCGCGTCGTGTTACTGGCCTACGACCAGATGAACCTGCTGGATCTGAGCGGACCCTTGCAGGCGCTGGCAACGGCCAGTCGCTTGTTTGCCGGAAAAGGCGCGCCACTGTACGAAACCCATGTGGCCTCTGCCTATGGCGGCCTCATTACCACCAGTGCCGGTCTGCCGATCATGACCGTGCCTTTGTCTGCATTGGACGGCATGGCGATTGACACCCTGATTGTTGCTGGCGGCAGCAAGCACGATGCCTTCCATTCGCCACCGGCCTTGGTTTCATGGATTGCGAAACGTGCACCGAAAGTGCGGCGTTTGTGTTCGGTATGCACCGGTGCCTTTTTGCTCGCGGCTGCCGGCCAGCTCGACGGGAAAAATGCGGCCACGCACTGGGACTGGATCGGCCGTTTGCACAAACTGCATCCGAGTATAAAAATCGACGGCGATAAAATTTTCGTCCGCGACGGATCGGTCTGGACCTCGGCCGGTGTCAGCGCCGGTATTGATTTGACGCTGGCCCTGATCGAAGCCGATTACGGGCATCAAGTGGCGATTGCGACGGCGAGGCAGCTGGTGATGTTTATCAAACGCTCCGGTGGGCAGTCGCAATTCAGCGTGCCGCTGTCCGCGCAGTCGCAGGCTGACGGTGATTTTGCCGAATTGCATGCCTGGATTGCGTCGCACCTGCGCGACAAATTAAGCGTGGAACGTTTGGCGGAACAGGCCCGCATGTCGCCACGCACGTTTGCCCGTTCCTACGTCGCCAAGCATGGGCGCACACCGGGCAAAGCCGTGGAAGCGATACGTCTGGAAGCCGCCTGCCGTGCATTGGAAGAAACCCATCTGCCACTGAAAACCATTGCGGCCAACACCGGCTATGTTGACGAGCAAAACTTGCGTCGTGTATTCCAGCGTCAACTGTCGGTAAGCCCCACGCAATATAGAAGCCGTTTTTCCGCACACCAGGAGGCTGGCCCGCAAGGCCAGAACTGAACCCATGGAAATTTTAATCGGTATTTTTCTTGCCATCGGCGTCGGAGTTTCAACGTCATGGATTGGCATGGACAAGGATCGCGCTTTGTATCCCGCGATCATGATCGTGATTGCAGCGTATTACGTGTTGTTCGCGTGCATCGACTCTTCGTCGCAAACATTGCTGGTTGAAATCGGTATTGCGGTGCTGTTTCAGGCTGTCGCCGTTTACGCATTCAAATCAAATCTTTGGTTTGCCGCTATAGCTCTGGCCGCGCATGGGGTATGGGATATTTTTCACGGTCATTTTATAGATAATCCCGGCATGCCGGATTGGTGGCCCGGGTTCTGCTCGGCCTATGACATTGTGGCTGCGATTTATCTGTCCGGTTTGTTATGGTGGCGGGGTCGTAAGCCGCAATCATAATAGTGCCGAAGCAGATCGCATCTCGCGTGCCAGTCCTCGCTCGCGATCGGGCGAACGCTCAAACGCAGTAATAGTCGGGATTGTCGGGATGATCATGTGGTTTCTTCCTGCTGGATATGCCGTTGGCCCATGTCATGCCGCTAGTGTGATTGGCGTTATCACGGCGATAATGATGCCAAATTATTCTACGGGGATACCTGCTTGCATTTTCTATTGGCGAAAAAGACCCATTTGGTTGCTCTGTTTTTGTGTGCAACGGTATTGCTTGCCGCTTGCGGAAAATCCGGAGAAGCGGAACAGCTTGCAGAATTACGCGACAGTTTCAGTTATAAACAATATCGGCGCGTGTCCGAAAAAGGCGTCCCTGTAGGTCTGCGGGCTTATGCTGAAAGCAGTGCATCGCTCGACATAAAAAAAGCACCAAAAGTTACGCCGGATAATATCTGTGTCGCGCGTCTGGCTTTGGCCTACGGTGCGGCCGTGAAAAAGAGTTACACGGTTGCTCTGGTTGAAACCGATATTGTTCAAGCCAGCCCTGATTGCAAACCGGAAGACCGAGCCATCGCCGATTCCATCCGGGCGATTGTTTTCCAGAATCTGGAATGGCCCGCGTTGGCGATTGCCGAAAGCAGAAAAGCACGGGCAAGCAAGGACAGTCTGTCGGGTGAGAGCTTTGGCGATCGTGCAATGGTCCTGCATATGGCTTTCGCTTACTTGCACATCAGGGAAAGTGAATGGAAGGAAGCCAAATTCCATATTGACGGAATTGCCGTGCTTGTTGAACAGCCCTGGGTTTCAAAAGTCGGAGACTTCGCTTTGGCCGTGCACGAAAAACGGCTTGAAGACGCTCTCCGGATCGCGCAGGAACTCAGCACAGACCCCAGTGTTCCGGCAGAGGTGCGTCAGTATTTTGCGAAACTCTATGCCGATATGGGCGGTGATTTGGCGCGCATGGCAACCGATCCGAAGTTTCTCGCGGAAATGGTTTCAAAAATACTTTGGTCGGCGGCAAAGGAAAGCGGCTCCGAACAATGGAAGAAAATCCGCGGGTTTGCCGAAGGTTTCGACGCGAAAAAATTATCCGAGCAGACCAGTGGAGCAATCGACGGTGCGATATCGAAAATAGAAAATGCCTTCAAAAAACAGGAAAAACCGGATACGAGCGAAACACAAGGCGAGAAGAAGTAGCGGATCATAGGGTGCGCCTGTGGCGCACCAATGCGTCGGCGATCGATATGCCAATGTTGTGTCAAAGCAACTTGTAATGCCTGCTCCCACACCGCAGACTCAGGCATCCTCCTTTCGGTGACAATCATGATTTCTTATCGCACAGCTGCCGCTTGCTTACTGGCCATGGGTTTCTTTTTTTCAAGCAATGTCCGTGCCGATGATTTGATTTGGCTGGTCAATGCCGGTGGTGGACAACAATCCAATTCCGATCAGAACAATCGCATGGCAGGCGCGGACCTGATTTTTTATCAGCATGCGCGCAGCGAACGGCAGAAAATCGTCATCGGCGTGGGTTATACCGATATCCACACCAATGCCGGATTCAACGAACATGTGCGTGCGGTGTCGATTTTTCCGCAATTGAATCTTTACGGCAAAGGCAACGATTCCGTGCGCCCGATGTTTTTCGTACGCGCGTTGGGGCCCACCTGGTTGAGCAACCGGAACCTGGGCGACCGTGAGCAGGGCAGCCACTTTGCGTTCCAGGCGCAGATTGGTGCCGGGCTCTGGTTTGGCAAGGACAAAGACTGGCTTGTCAGTCTTTCCTACAAGCATTTTTCCAATGCCGGTCTGGCTTCGCCAAACGAGGCATTTGATGTGCCGCTATTGTTGACGCTGGGATATCGGCAAAAGCAATAAACAGCTATTGGCGGATGTAAGTCGGGCCGGGGCCCGACCTACTTGATAGCCAGACTCTTCAAGATCTTGTACTGGGCGTCAATCATCGCTTCGTTGGGATCATGTCCGGTGCGAGCGAGCAATACATATTCTTTTTTCGGTGCGGCGATCGAGTCGTAATAATTTTTTGCGACTTCGGGCGTGGTGACAAGATCCTGTTCGCCTTGAATCAGGAAGATCGGCATTTCAAATGTCAGGCCGAGTTTCGGCAGGTCCACGCGGGAAAGCATGCCGTTACCGGCAAGCCCCACGAATTGCAGGTAGGAATAATCTTCGCCGGCTTCGTAGTCGGCCTGCATTGCCGGTGTTGTGTATTCGGGCGAAGGTACCCACCAGGATTCAGGCGCTGGCGTCGTGCTCTTGGCTTCGTATACTCGGGTAGCCCGGCGCAGAATTCCGAAGTTGCGCGGATTCGTCCAGGGAGGTGGTCCAAGCGCATTGATGGCCGATAGTGTCTTCGTATCATTCGCCGCGTTTGCCAGGGCGAGAATCTTTTGATAACTGGAAGCCTGGTTTTGCGCGTAATTGACCATCTGTCCGGCACCAATATAGGCGTGGAATAATTCAGGCCGGGATTTGGCCATGTGCACGCTCAGGTAAGAGCCCCAGGAGCCGCCCGTCAGGATTATTTTCTTTTTATGCAGATGCCTGATCAGATACGAAGCCAGCTCGGTGCCGTCTTGCGTCATTTGTTCAATCGTCAATTCGGAATCGGCCATGCCCGGATTGCGACCGAAGGTTTTACCCGCACCACGCTGGTCCCACTGGACAATAGTGAATTCCTTTTCCCATGCACCGTAAACCTTGGCGGCGTAGGGGCTTAAGGGGTTTCCGGGGCCGCCATGAATCATTAGCAATACAGGGTTTGAACAGTCGGCGCCATGGATGGTGACCCATTGTTGAATGCCGCCGATTGACACAAAGCCTTCTTCATTCACTGCACGATTGTCGTGCGAACATTTCACGACGGGAATGTTCGCGTTTTTCGCGGATGCACACATCGGTAACAGCAAGAGCATCGCTGCAAGGAAATATCGAGTCATGGTTTTTTGAAATCCGAAGGGCAAGAAGTTGCAGCGCCATTCTCGGCGTTCCTGAAGATTCACGCATGTGCCATAAGGCGTGCGATAAGCGAATCGGAAGCCCACTTCATGGCGCGCATCATATGGATTTTTTTTCATCCTTGCCGCAACACGCCATGGAGCAATGCTTCAGTTGATCCATCAGTTTCGGTGCTCGTGATTCTTTCGGAACTTCTGAAAGAATTCCCCCCGGTTCTTGCTCGATGAACTTTTTCAGCACCAGCATAGCCGCGCAGTCCTGGGCAATGCTTTTTACACGGGTTGCCTGATCGTCAATTTGGCAGGTCCAGACAGAATCATTTCACGAACACGCCACTAACGATGTTGGATCATCTCGCGCATGGCCAACACCCAATTAGTCTGGTTCAAGCGCGATCTACGTACCCATGATCATGTGCCGCTGCGTGAAGCGACATTGCGGGGACGTGTGCTGCCGCTGTACATCGTGGAGCCGGATTACTGGAAAGGCGCCGATGCCAGCGGGCGCCATTGGGAGGTCGTGCGCGAGTCCCTGATTGAATTGCGCGATGCTTTACATCAATTCGGTTTGCCCTTGATCATCCGCAAGGGCGATGCCGTCGGCGTATTGGAAAACCTGCGGCGCGAGCATGAAGTTCATGCGTTGTGGTCGCATGAAGAAACCGGTAATGCTTTCACGTTTGAACGTGACAAGCGCGTTGGGCATTGGGCGAAAGCCAATGGCATCGAATGGACGGAAGTTCCGCAATTCGGTGTTGTGCGTAGACTTAAACAGCGCGGTGGCTGGGTCAGGCACTGGGAAGCGCATATGAACCAGCCCGTGCAAGCTCTGCCGACAATCATCGAGGCTGTTCAAAACATCGTGAGTGAGCCCATCCCGACTGCGCAAGAGTTGGCCATCCAGCAAGACGCTTGCCCGCATCGCCAACGCGGTGGCAGGAAATTGGCGCTGAAATACCTCGACAGTTTTTTCGCCGAGCGCGGCTTGTCGTATCACTATCAAATGAGCAGTCCCAATACCGCGCCACAGGCTTGCTCGCGATTATCGGTGCCGTTGTCGGTAGGAGCAGTATCGATTCGCGAAGTGTTGCAGCGCACGGTGTATGAACGCGAACGCGCAAGGAACAGCGATCGATATCGTGCCTTCACCGCATTCGAAGCGAGATTGCATTGGCATTGCCATTTCATCCAGAAATTCGAGTCCGAGCCCGAGCTGGAATTTCAAAACATGAATCGCGGTTTTGACGGCATGCGGGAAAATCAATTTAACCAGAACCATTTCAATGCCTGGGCTAAAGGCAATACCGGGCTGCCCTTTGTCGATGCCTGCATGCGGCGCCTGCAGGCAACCGGATGGATCAATTTCAGAATGCGCGCGATGCTGGTGTCGGTCGCTTCCTATCAACTCTGGCTGCATTGGCCGATGCTCGCGCAGCATCTGGCAAAACTGTTTACCGATTACGAGCCAGGCATTCACTACCCGCAGATACAGATGCAAAGCGGAACCACGGGCATCAATATTCCGCGGATCTATAACCCTGTAAAGCAATCGCAGGACCAGGATCCGCGCGGTGAATTTATTCGTTACTGGCTGCCCGAATTACGCCAATTGCCGAACGAAATGATCCACACACCCTGGCTGATGGAGGCACCTGAATTGAAACGCCATGGCGTGACGTTAGGCGAAAATTATCCGTTGCCTGTCATCGAACCTGAACAAGCAGCGCGTGAAGCAAAAGCCAATTACACCCTGTGGCGGCAACGAACGGAAACCCTCGAACTCAGCAAGGCGGTACTCGAAAAGCATGGTAGCCGAAAGAAAATCCGTCGAAAGTCTAGTGGGTCGAAGCAAGAGTCCAGACAAAAATCCAAACAGAAAGATCTGTTCGCCTAGGGCATCAAACTGTGACCGGTCACACTGAAAGCTGTACATGGATGGGCGGATTCCTTAATGGCGAGTGTGCCCTGAATGGCCTCTGTGTGTTATCGAACAGATAGGCCTGCACGAATTTCGCAATCTATTCACGTAAATGAAAAATTCGTTAGGAAGCATGCATCTGTAGCGGCAGCCTTGACGTGCGTATTGAAACCCATCGGGAACCCGGTAATGCAAATAAAATTGAAACTTCTTCCACTGGCCATGTTGGCGCTCAGTCAAAGCTTGTTAGCCCAACAGATTCCCGGTGCTGGTAGCCAGCTAAGGCAACTCGAACCACCAGCGCCGCCGCCAAAGGCAGAAGCAAAAATTCGTATTGAAGAAGCCGTGTCGCAATCACCCGCGAACTCGGCTTCCGTCAGCGTGATGGTCAACGAGCTGCGATTTAGCGGCGAGCAGGTTTATTCGGCTGCCGAATTGTTGGCGATTACACGCTTCACGCCCGGAACGGAACTGACCTTACAGGAACTTCAGGCGATGGCAGCCCGCATCACGGAACACTATCGCAACGAGGGTTATTTTGTTGCCCGTGCCTATCTGCCGGCGCAGGATATCAGCAACCATGTGGTGACGATTACCGTCAGCGAAGGAAAGTTGGGCCAGGTGGTTTTGCAAAATAAATCCCGTCTTTCCGATGGGCTCGCCAATAGCCAGCTTGCAGGGCTGAACAGTGGCGATCCGATTTTGATCGAGCCGCTTGAAAACCGTTTGTTGCTTCTCTCGGATGTTCCGGGCGTGAAAGTGTCTTCGACACTCGTGCCCGGTACCACGCCAGGAAGTTCGGACTTGATCGTGAATGTGGTTCCGGGCCGCTTGATCAGCGGTGAAGTCGATGTCGACAATGCGGGCAACCCTTATACCGGTGAATATCGCCTCGGTGCGACCGTCAATTTCAACAATATGGCGGGGCGCGGCGATGTGTTGTCCTTGCGTGCGGTGAGCTCGGGCTCGGGTCTTAATTACGGGCGGCTGTCGTACCAGATGATGTTTGGCAGAGCGACGCTTGGCCTTGCCTACAGCAGGCTCGAATACGAGTTGGGCGAACAGTTTGAAGTGCTGGGT
>Ga0208628_1000662_pt1 | contig 15217 bp, 10 predicted proteins | sample LakWasMet16_LOW5_2_FD_183864 | JGI IMG/M metagenome (GOLD analysis project Ga0208628, IMG submission 183864) | Freshwater sediment methanotrophic microbial communities from Lake Washington under simulated oxygen tension - Sediment Metagenome... | ecosystem: Environmental > Aquatic > Freshwater >... | reverse complement strand
GACAAAAAAACTGGAAAAGAAGGTTTCACTTTGGCTTCGATGTTAATGTTTGGAAAGTCTAACAGTATTATAGACCCTGAGTGTGTTCCATCATTTTTTCCAGATTACCAAGAATTATTAAATGACGAATCAAAAGATATTCGATGGACAGATAGAATTTATCCCGATGGAACATGGGAGGCAAATCTAATGCAATTTTATCTCAAAGTTTGGATTAAACTTTCATCTTCTCTGCCAAAGAAATTTCAACTCAATAATGGACAAAGGCAAGATCACACTTCTGCACATACGGCATTAAGGGAGGCGTTTGTAAATTCACTCATTCACACGGACTATACTTTATCAGGTCATATAACTATAAAACAGAACAAGGATAAGTTTATTTTTACTAACCAAGGTACATTATTAGTTACTCTTCATCAATATTACAAAGGAGGACTTAGTGAATGCAGAAATCCAGTTATTCAAAAGATGCTTTTAAATATTGGTGTGGCAGAAAAAATTGGGAGTGGAGTAAATAAAATTGTTTCAGGTTGGAAAGAAGCACATTGGCGAACCCCTAAGTTGATTGTTGAAAAAATGCCAGATAGAATAACTTTAGAGTTATATACTGTAAATATGCTTCCTAAAGAGACACTAGATCAGTTAAAAGTATTGTTTGGGGGAATTGAAGAATTTAGTAGAGAAGAAATTACAACACTAGCACTTTGTTTAGTCGAAGGAGAGGTTACAAATAGTAGGTTGCAAATAACTCTTAACAAGCATAGTTATGATATTACAAAGATGTTGCAGGATTTATGTAAAAGAGAGTATATGTTGCAAGATGGTAAAGGTAGAGGTGCAACTTATCATATTAATACAGAATATTCAAGAGCAGTTTTTCAACTTGATGTAGTGGATGATGAAGAAGTTAATGATAGTGATAGTAATTCAAAAGTTGATAGTAGGGGTGTAAAAGTTGACACTAGAAATGGTAATGATGATAGTAGTAACAGAAAAAAGCTAAGTAAAAAGGAAATAGATGAGTCAATAATAGCTTACTGTAAAGATGATTATAGAACACTTAATGAAATTAGCAAGTTTATAGATAGAAATAAAACTTATGTCAGAAATACAATTCTTCCTAGATTAACGAAATCAGGAAAGTTGATTAGAAAATTTGAATCTATTACTCATAAAAACCAATCTTACAAATCTAGCTAACAAGTTTTGGTAAAATATTTAAACTGGCAATCTAAAATTCAATTACACTGTTTGTTAGCTTGTATATACCCGCTACTAAGTAGCGCTTATATACCTCTGTTTAGGTAGATTGGCCTTACTTTGTAATGTATCATCTCTCAAATATAAGAATTATCTCTTACAAATCAATCAAAATTTGATTTTTCAAAATGTCTTCAAAGGTTTCGCGTTCGCGTATCAAATGGCCTTTGCCATTTTTCCAGAGGACTTCGGCAGGTTTTAATCGGGAGTTGTAGTTGGATGCCATTGTGAAGCAATAGGCACCTGCATTTTTGAAGCAAAGGGTGTCGCCTTCGTGGATTTCGGCAATGCGGCGGTTGTTGGCAAAGGTGTCGGTTTCACAAATATAACCCACTACGGTATAGTAACGTTCCTTTCCTTTTGGATTGGAGATATTTTCAATACCATGTTGGGAACCATAAAACATAGGACGAATTAAATGATTAAAACCACTGTCAATGCCAGCAAAAACAGTAGAAGTAGTTTGTTTTACCACATTTACTTTTGCCAAGAAATAACCGGCTTCACTCACTAGGAATTTTCCAGGTTCGAAAGCTAGCGTTAAGGTTCGTCCATATTCTTTTTCAAAGGCTAGGAAACGTTTGGACAATTTTCTTCCCAATTCTTCAATGTTGGTTTCGATATCGCTTTTTTTGTAAGGCACTTTAAATCCGGAACCAAAATCCAGAAAATCCAATTCCTTGAAATGTTTGGCGGCGTCGAATAAAATTTCGGAAGCGTAGAGGAACACTTCAATATCCAAAATATCGGAACCGGTATGCATGTGAATCCCGTTGATGTGCATTTTGGTGTTTTCTACAATGCGCAACAGATGCGGTAACTGGTGAACGGAAATTCCAAATTTACTATCGATATGTCCCACAGAAATATTCTCATTGCCTCCCGCCATCACGTGCGGATTGATGCGAATACAAACTGGAATTTTTGGATGTTTGGCACCAAAATGTTCCAAGACAGAAAGGTTGTCAATATTTATTTGGATGCCCAATTTGGCGACTTCTTCAATCTCTTCAAAAGAAACGCCGTTGGGTGTGAAAATTATTTTTTCGGGAGCAAAACCAGCATGTAAACCCAATTGCACTTCCTGTATGGAAACGGTATCCAATCCCGAACCTAAATTGTTTAACAACTTGAGCACCGATACATTCGACAAGGCTTTCATTGCATAATTAATGCGCAGTTTTTCCACCTTGGAAAAGGCAGTTGCTAATCGGTTGTATTGAAATTCAATTTTGGAAGCGTCGTAAACATACAGAGGGTTTCCAAATTTTTTGGAAAGTGCTAGTAAATCATTCGGTTGCATAATGGTAATTTTTTACAAATATAGGATTTGAGTAGCCGAATCCCAAGCGAAATACTATTTCTGCGATATTGCTAATTAAGACCAAGGATTTTTTCGGTTTTCCCATTTTTTAGCCCTGATGGAAGCGGCATCCTCCGTCTCGTCTTTTGGACGAGACGGAGATACAGTGGACAGCAGGAAATAGCTCCAAAAAAAACTCAAATAAAATCTGAAAATCACTGTCAATAGTTTGGCGAATTTTATTATTTTTGTGGCACTTTAAAAAGTCAAAAACTTCACTATGAACATACACGAATATCAAGGAAAAGAAATTTTAGCTAGCTATGGCGTTCGCATTCAGCGCGGTATTGTTGCTAATAATCCTGTAGAAGCTGTTGCGGCGGCAAAACAATTAACGGCTGAAACCGGAACGGGATGGCATGTTATCAAAGCTCAAGTTCACGCAGGTGGAAGAGGTAAAGGTGGCGGTGTAAAATTGGCCAAAAACCTGCAACAAGTGGAAGAATTAGCGGAACAAATTATTGGGATGCAATTAATCACGCCTCAAACTTCGGCTGAAGGGAAGCGCGTGCATAAAGTTTTGGTTGCGGAAGATGTGTATTATCCTGGAGAAAGTGAAACTTCAGAATTCTACATGTCGGTTTTGTTGAACAGAGCGACAGGAAGAAATATGATTGTATATTCTACGGAAGGTGGAATGGACATTGAAGAAGTAGCGGAACATACGCCACATTTAATTTTCAACGAAGAGGTTGATCCAAGTGTTGGATTGCAGGCGTTTCAAGCAAGAAGAATTGCTTTTAACCTTGGTCTTTCTGGGAATGCGTTTAAAGAAATGGTGAAATTCATCGATTCTTTATACAATGCGTATATCGGTTCGGATGCTTCTATGTTTGAGATTAACCCCGTTTTGAAAACATCGGATAATAAAATTATGGCAGTGGATGCCAAAGTAAATATTGATGATAACGCTTTGTATCGTCAACCAAAATACGCTGACATGCGCGACATTAGAGAGGAAAATCCAATCGAAGTGGAAGCGAAAGAAGTTGGGTTGAATTATGTTGACCTTGACGGAACAGTAGGTTGTATGGTGAACGGAGCCGGATTGGCAATGGCCACTATGGACTTGATTAAATACGCTGGTTTTGAACCTGCGAATTTCCTTGACGTTGGTGGAACTGCGGATGCAAAACGTGTTGAAACGGCTTTCCGTATCATCTTAAAAGATCCAAATGTAAAAGCCATTTTGATTAACATCTTTGGTGGAATTGTACGTTGTGATAGAGTTGCGCAGGGTGTTGTAGATGCTTACAAAAACATGGGTGATGCGATAAAAGTGCCAATCATTGTACGTTTGCAAGGAACAAACGCTGAGATTGCAAAAGAATTAATTGATAATTCGGGAATGCCAATTTTATCAGCAACTCAATTTCAAGAAGCAGCGGATCAAGTGAAAGCAGCTTTGAGTTAATTAGCTATTAAATATAAAATAAAATCCCGAGTGAGAGCTCGGGATTTTTTTATTGGTTTTAAGTTGAGTTTTAATATGTTTTTTGAAGTTTAAAATTTAACCGCAAATTCCACAAATTTTCACAGATTAATTTGTGGTAATTTGTGTTAACGATGGACTCAATAATTTCAGCCAATTGCTTACAATTTAGCCAGCCAAAGTGAAGCGTTCATGTGTAAGCGGGAGTGTGAAGCTAATTCGGTCCAACCAGGATATAAAGTATCGCCGCTTGCTCCGGTTCCGTCATCTGCTGGAGAGCTATCCCCAATTACAACTACACGTCCTGTTCCATAGGTTGCAGAAGCACACATGATGTTTGATGTTCCTTGTGAAGAAGTTCCTCTCCAAATCAAACCTTGCACTGTTGTATTTGCTGTGGTATTAATGGTCATTGTTGCACCGTTAGAATATTTCAATTGCGAAACGGTACCTTGAGAACCATTTAAAATTGGATTGGTTGTAGCGGCTAATCTATTTGAAGTGGTTTCAGAAATATTATTCAAAGTAATGCTAATTCCAAATGGATTGGTTTTAACTGAATTGGTTGTCATTAAATCATTCCAAATTGCTGGCGAATCCCAACCGTCATTATTTCTATCGGAAACGGTATGATCTGAAATCATGAATAAACCGCCGCCATTTTTTACAAAATTTACTAATGCTGTTTTTTCAGCAGTTGTGAATCGAATATTGGGTTCGTCAATAACAAAAACATTATAGTTTTTTAAATCTTGTGCGCCAGTTCCTCCATAAGTAATGGCTGTTCCAGAAGGTAAAGTTTCAACGATGTGCCCTAATTTTGCCAAAGCAATTCCCCATGATGACAAACCACCACGCCAAAAACTTTCACTTGTAGTAGCTGTAACATTGGATTGTGCAGGTGATGGAAAACGTTGTGGCGATGAATCAGCGTCTAAAACCCAATCCGCATTTCCGGCAGTTTCCGCTTTAGTAGCATCGAATAAAAATTTCTTTTGATTTGCGGCAACAATTCCAGTTGCATTAGTTGTTAGTTTTGAATCATTATTAGTAACAACAGCATCATCTTGGGTACAAGAAAAACTAATAATTGCTATACCAGCAATCATTAATTTGGTTAAGTTTTTCATTTTCGGTTGGTTAAAAGTTTTTTCAAACGTACAAAAAAATATTTCTTAAAGTAATTTTTTAAAAAAACTTATCAACTTTTAATGGTTTAAAATAAAAAAATCCTAGCGAACTAGGACTTCTTATTTTTTCCGTTTTTGTATTGCACTTTCTCTACAATTTCAATTTTCTTTACGGGTTTTTTATCGCGAGATTTATTGGCTGCGGCTGGCTTTTTCTTGAAATCTACTTTAGGTTTTGGGTTGAATTCGGTGTTAGGTTTGAAAGCTACTTTGGGTTTGTCTGCCGTGTTTTTTCTAACCACTTCTTGGTTTTGTTTGATAACATCCATGGCATTTTTGGGATTATCCAAGGTGCCACGCAGATAAATTACCAATCCGTTTAGGAAATTGCGCAACACTTGGTCGCCACATTCCATGAAATTTTCATGATCTTCCTTGCGGAAAAAATTCCCGATTTCCCCTTTTGACATTCTGAAATCAACCAGTTCTAAGATTTCTACTATTTGGTCATCGCGCAATTGAAGTGCCACGCGGAGTTTTTTGAAAATATCGTTGTTGTTCATTTTATTTAGGTTTGAGGTTCTAGGTTTGAGGTTTTGGGTTTAACATGATTAACACCCAAGACCTTGTACCCAAGACCGAATTAGAAAAGCCAAAGGTACGCCTTTTTGAAACCTTTGCTCCATAATTTTTCGTTGTGTTGCCCACCTTTTACAATTACTTTTTTGTTGAGCATTTTACACTCGCAGCGTTTTGAGTTTACCAAATGTTCTATGGAATTCAAATCCCGAATCACATCATCATCGCCTTCGCTGTCGCCACAAAGGAAATAGACTTTGGTTTTGAACGTTTGTGTTTGCTCCATCAGACTTGTGATTTCTTTTCGGCTAAACCAAAAGGAAGGGGAGAAGCAACCCACTTTTCCGAAAACGGTTGGGTATTTCAAAGCGGCATAAAACGAAACCAATCCGCCAAGGGAACTTCCAAAAATGGCGGTGTTTTTTGTATTGGTTTTGGTGCGATAGGTTTTGTCAACATACGGTTTTAAAGTGGTGACTATAAAATCCAGATACTTATCGGCATTGCCGCCACCGTATTTTTCGTGTTTGGTGGGCGTTAATTCTTCGATTCTTTTTTCTCCGCCATGTTCAATTCCGATGACGATAACTTGAGCGCTGATGCTGTCTAAGGTTTCGTCTATATTCCATTCGCCATAAGGTGCTGTAGTAACATCGAATAGGTTTTGTCCGTCGTGCATGTAGATTACTGGAAATTTTTTGGTGGAAGTGCTGTAGTTTTTTGGCAAATACACCCAAATTTTCTTCGTTGTTTTTAATTGAGGTGCGTCAATGGTGAAGGAGGAAACTTGTTTGCTGGCTGTGCTTTGTGCGTAACCACACACCAAGACAAACAACGCTACAACCGATAAAATGGATTTCAATCGAATAAAATTTATTCGTTTCATAAAAATTTATATTTTAGCTAAAAATAAACATTTGATGAATAAGTACGAAGAAAAATTAGCTTTGTTATCAGAAATGATTTCCTTTTCGATTATCGATGGGCAATTGCATGAAAGAGAATATGCTTTTCTTACTTTGATTTCGGATGAACTTCAAGTAAAGAAAGAGGATTTCAAAGCGTTATTTCATCAGGAAAATTATCCTGTTGTCATCAAATCAAAATTTGAACGCATCCAACAATTCTATCGATTGGCTTTGCTTATGTATTGTGATGGCGTTTTGCACGAAAAAGAATTCAATGCCATTCACGTAATAGGAATTAACATGGGATTAAATCCACATGCTATTAAGCGTGTCTTAAAAGCGATGGATATCTCACCAACAAGAATGATTTCTCCTGAATTTTTACTCGAAGTTTTTCAAGAGCAGTTGAATTAAAAAAAATCTTTCCTCTCTAGTTTTTAAGTACGCTATAACTGTTTTCACTTTCCTCACTTTTTACTTTAAGGATGTAGGCGCCTTTTTGTAAGGTTGACATATCCACTTGAACATCTGTTTGAGTAGCTACTTTTTTCTCGTATACCAATTGACCCAATAGCGTATAAAGTTGCACTGATTTCAATGCGATGTGATTCGGATTTGCCAGTGTCATTATATCATGTGTTGGATTTGGATATACTGTAATGCTATTTGAATCCCAGCTGTTTTGTCCCAATTCGGTTATATTGGCAACACTCACTTGAAACTCAAAATCGGTTTGATACAGAATTTGGCGATACATCATTTTCAGATAATACTCTTTCCCGACTTCTAAATTGCTGAATACAATGTTAGTTGCAGTATCCGCATAGCATTGTTTGGTTTCCATGACACTATTATTGTACTCATATAAAGCAGCATATAAAATATAATACTGAAGAGGAGTATAATTGGTTATAGGAAATAAAATATTCGCATCGTTAATAACGTGCAAAGCTTCGGAAGTTTGCTGTGCGGTGAATTTATACCAAACGTTAGTCGCTTGATTAGAAGGCCAAGCAAAAGCGCCTAATTCTCCACAAGGATTGGTCACATTATTATAGGGCTCGGTCACATGATAGGCTGCTCGGGTGGCATAACCCGAAACATATTGAAAGTTGTCGTATGGTGAAACGGTTAATGGTAAAGCTGTTGTGTAGTTGTTATTTGTTGGGATTTCTGGTAATGTTTTTAAACAAACGTCGTACGGCATTAAAATACTGTAATCGTATTGTTGTTGCACATATGGATACATGCGGATATAATACGTAGCGCCAACTGTCAGGTTGTAATAATTTTGCAGCATTAACGGATAATAGTAATTGGTATTATAATCGCTTCCTCCAAGGGAAACATCCAAATTAGGAATAACGTTATCCAAAGGATCGAAGCAAGAAACTTCTTGATTGACTACACCATTTACGGAACTATATAAACTAGTGAAAAAAGATACTAGCAGTGCCTGTGGATTACTCAAATGAATTTGCAATTGATGATGCGTAGAGGTTGCGGTAAATTGAAACCAAACATCTTTTGGATTATTGGAATTAACACAAGAAGGAGTTTGTATGCTACTTGAATTAGTAGCTCTGTTAAATACATTACTCACAGGATTACACGTGTCTAAATCAGCAGTAGGGACGAGTACCATCGCGTTGGTATATTCGTCATTACTTGGAATGCTTGTAGGTGTTTTTAAACAAATATCATAATAACCAAAATCATGATAGCTTAATCCGTTAAGTATGCGAATGTAGTAGACTTGTCCAACGGTTAATTGCGAAAATAAAAAGTCTTTGTCATTACTGGTATTGGAGTAATTATAAGAGGAATGGCAACTAAGACCATTGCAATTGCCTTCAAATAATTGAACATAACCTCCACCGTTAACAAAAGTCATCACATGTTCTGCGCTGGTTGCCGTAAATTTGTACCAGGCATCCCCATAATTATAAGTTGTCGAAGCATTGTATAAGTATAACGGAATACTGCCTGTACACCCTGAAACCGTTAAAGATGTTGAAGGTTCAGAACAGGTATAATTTCGAATCGTAGTGCAACTTAAATCATTGGAAGGAATTAATTCAGTAGCATTTTGGCATAAATCATTTACGATTACTGGTGCCGTACTCATACAAAAACTAACCGCATTATCATTGACATAACTTATTTTTAAAAAATAAGTAACCCCTATAATTAAATTACTAATGACCTTCGTTTCTAATCCATTAAGACTATCACTATACATGCAGGTTAGGGAGTTGCAGCTACCTTGCAATAGTGCATAGCGTATCACCTTGTTAGGGTCTCCTGTGTTATTGAAAAGAAGTTTGGCGCTTGTGGCGGTAAACTGGTACCAAATGTCCTTATCCATACTGCCATAAATACAAGCAGCAGCTATTTGATTGGTCACATTATAGGTGGCTTGCGATAAAGAACCTAATATGGAATCAGTGCAAGTCATGGTAGTGGCTACAGGTATCGTGATGGCGTTAAGACATTCATCATTAACTGGCGTATCCATGATTTTGGAGATACAGAAAGTAAAGGTTTGAGTATAAGTTTCAGATGAGGAACCCACCCGAATATAATAAGTGGTGCCTACTTCAAACCCGGAAACGTTTTCAGTCAAACAAGTAAAAAGGGTTAATGCATTGGATGCGTCGGCTTTGTAAATCGTAAAGGAATGATATCCCGCTGTGTTGTAGGTAATTTTGTAACTCGGAACAGTAGCCACAAAAGAATACCACACATCGGCACTAGAAGAACTGCTATTGCAAGGTGTTGGAATTGAAACCGAAGGATCAGCGCCTGCCGTAGAACCGGAAATTAAAGTACAAATAGTTGGCTCGTCGGGAGTAAAAGCTATAGCCGTAGCTATTTCGTTATTCGGTTGGGTTTCAAGTGGAATTACTTTTATACCAAAATAAGTACTTGAAGCCCGAGTAGCTTTGATGTAATAGGTTTGTCCTACTACATAAGAATTCAGCGTTACGTTTAGATTATTATTGTTTAGAAATGAATAACATCCCATTTGTGTGAGAGCATTTGCATTACAATCACCACTGTAAATTGTGATTGCCACTGCTTCTGAAAGGCTAGTAGCATAAGCATTCAATAAGGTAATCTTATTTTTGGTGGAGGTAGCTGTAAATTGAAACCATACATCTTTATTGTTGGCTATACAAGTAGTAGGCAAGGCACCCGCTGTAGCGCTAATAGTGGAGGAATAGGTAAAATTAGGATTCAGCGCCGGAATCAAAACAGTACTGCTATTGCATTCATCAGCAGCAAAAAACTCTCTAATCGTTATAGTTTGCCCATCGTAAACGCGGATGAAATACACTTGTCCTATAGTTAAGTTTCCAATGATATACGTTGTCCCACAGCCTACTTGCGTAAAACTTCCACAACTACCAGAATATATATTGGTCATGTAAGAAGATGAAATCAAGTAAGCCTCAGTTCCAGCGGTAAATTGATACCAAACGTCTTTGGTGCTATAAGTCGAGCAAGTAGACGCAACTCCTACAGATGAAGTAGCATAGGTTGTAGATGGCACTACTAATTGAGTTTCTCCATCGGCGTCTAAAACAATAGGAGTTGCGTTATCACATAAATTATTTGCGGGCGATGGTCTCGGAATTATATTTATAGTAAATGGCCAGTTTCTATTAACATAGGAATTATAAACACGCAAATAATAGGTAGTACCTATTTGTAATAATCCAGTATCTTTTGTACTACCACCACTATAACTGTCAAATTGTCCCATAGCACCTCCGGCTAATGAATTACAATCTCCAGAATAAATGTCTATATTTATAGTTTGACTACTAGCGGGAACGCCGACTACTGTTGCATAATTTTCGGTGGCAACAAACTTATACCAAACATCTCCAAGGATGGCTTGGTACATAGCGTTACTTAATTGGGATGCTAATTCAATATTGGCTCCAGTCAAATTGCCAACTGTAGCAGTTCCTGTCAACAATACAGCATTACTGCATAAATCATTTGCAGGTGCATCAGGTGCCTTAACCAATCTAAAATTAAACTGATTACCAGAATAATTGGGATTGTAGATACTTAAATCGATTAACCTCAAATAATATTGGCTGCCCACTTCCAAATTGTCTAAATACGTGAACCCGGTTTTACAATATTGATATACTAAACTATTGCAATCGGTACCTTTAAATAATTCTGCTTTTAAACTGTTATTGGCATCTAGGATATACCTTGTAGCATTGGCAGTAAAAGTAAACCACAAATTCCCAGAAGTAGCATCAATTGTGGTATTGCTACAAACCGGTGTTGGAGAACTCATGGTAGCTCCAGTAAAATTGGCAACTACTATGGTTGAGGAGTTTAGATCTTCTTGTGGGTCTATTTGAACAGCACTCAAACAAGTACTATTTAAGGGTGTAGTTGTAGCATTATAATCACTACTCCAGCCATTACATTCTAAATTAGCATTCTTTACTTGAACGATATAATTTGTAGAAATAACCAAACCTGATAAGGTATAGGGTTTTGAACTTACAGGAACTTCAGTCCAAGCGCCACTTGTTCCAATTTTATATCTAAGAATCCAAGAAGTATCTAATGAATCCCAATTTAAAGTCACTTCGTTTGTGGAATTCGTACTCGTAATATTGTTTGCGACATAGCAATTGTCAATACTAATATCATCAATTGCTGCAGGAGGTTGTGTTCCTGAGGCGTTAACATAATTATGCCAAATAAAAACTAATTTTTTAGTAACACCCACCGATGCGTTTCCTAAAAGCGCAGGGCTAAGATCTATTTGTTTATTAACCCATGAAGCACCTTGTGTTGCTAAAGTAAATAGTGGAGATACAGACAAATTATTATCCAAATTAGGATCTAAAACCTGATCACTTGGCAATAAATAAACGGTTAAAGTAGCATTATAAGCTCCTTGTGTTAGGGTTTTAAATTTTAATACAAAATTATTGGTATTAGCAGGGAAATAAACATCTCGATATAGTTTTGAAATACTAGCGCTGGTAGTTGTATACTGATGTTGATACGGAATTCCTGTCGAATTCGAAACAAAAGCACAACCGGCTCCAGTATAACCGGCAGTAGGCACGGTGCCAACATTCCATTTGTTAACTCCTGAGTTGGATTGAAAACTCCACCCACTTGTTCCTTGCTCAAAGCCTCCATTGTTGACTGTGGGACTAATAACAGTTGTAACTTGTGCACTTATTGAATTTGCAAATAATAGGAATAGAATTAGAAATAAACTATTTTGGAATTTAACTTGATTTAAAAATGGCATAGGTTTTTTTTAGTATGGAAAACTCGTACTAAAGTAAGTAAAAATATTTAATAAATTCAAATTAAATAATTCGGGTTCAACTTTATAAGTTTTTTAAGAGCAGTTGAATTAAAGTTTATTCAAAATGAAAGGCAATTTTTTGTTGTCTCTTATTGAATCATTTCCAAAATCGCATAGCAGTATTACTTATTCCAAATCTTCCATGCTTTCTCGGCTTGGAAAACCAGCATTTCATAACCGTTTTTGGTAACGGCTCCTTTCTTTTTGGCTTTCTTCAGGAAGACAGTTTCCTCGGGGTTGTAAACCAAGTCAAATGCAATGTGCTTGTTAGTGAAATACTCATAGGGAATTGGTGAAAATTCCTTGGTGTTGGGGCTTGTGCCCAATGGTGTGCAATTAATGATAATGTGGTAATTATCAAATGTAGTTGAGTTGATTCGTTGATAATCAATGGTGTTTTCTGAGGCTTCTCTTGAAACGAAAGTGTACAAAATACCCAATTTGTTGAGCGCAAAGGCAACGGCTTTTGCGGCACCGCCAGTTCCAAGAATCAGTGCTTTTTTGTGATGCGGATCCAACAAAGGTTTTAAGGATTTCATAAATCCATAGGAATCGGAATTGTATCCTTTTAAGTTTCCTTTTTTGGTAAACCGAATCACGTTTACAGCGCCAATTTGAGCCGCACTTGGGGAAAGTTTGTGCAAATAGGGAAGTATCGCTTCTTTATAGGGAATGGTAACGTTTAGTCCTTTTAAATCGGGGTTTTCGGTAATTAGTTTTGGAAATTCCTCGATAGTTGGCAAGTCAAAATTGTCATAAGAACAATCGGTTAAATTTCCCAGAGCAAATTTATCTGTAAAGTACTTTTTAGAGAAAGAATAGGCAATGTCTCTGCCAATTAGACCGTACTGTCTCTCCAACATATTAATGTGATCCATATATTGTAAGGGGTAATGAATATAGGCTTCTAACATGGTGTCCATTAAGTTCAGCTGGCAACCATTTTGGCATCGATTTTAAAAGTCTAATGGCTTCATTACCTGAATTTACACCTGCATCACGGACTATTTTTATATTCGTTATAGCTCCATCTTTTTCAACTACAAATTGAGTAAATATCTTTTGAGCTCCATTTTGTTCCGTCAATTCTTCAGGGATTTTGAAGTTTTTTGAAACATACTTACTCATTGCACTCATTCCGCCAGGGAATTCCGCTTGAACTTCAACTGATGCAGCGTTGTAAATGGTATTATCACTATCGTTATCTTCAGTTGGAGCTTCAGTATTATCTGATTCTGGTGAAATAATTTTTGGTTCAATTTCCTTTATTATTACCTCTTCCTTTTTTTCAGCAGCAACTTTTTTCTTAGATTGACCAAAAGAACTAAGGGAACACAATAGGAGAATAACAAAAATTAATTTCTTCATGATTATTTTTTGTATTTGGCAATATAGCGTTGCACCATTTTACGAGACCAAACGATAGGAAATAATTCTTCCAAAAGCGTTAGGTTTTTATAGCTCAAACGCATACCATTACTCAAATGGAAATAACCTTTTTCTTTTTCGTTTAGCATCAAATGCAAACCTGCCAAACGGTATTCTATTTCAAATTCTTCTGGGAAATATTCCGCAGCTTGAATTAAAGTTAGCGCCGCATTATTGAATTCGCCTAAGAACTGCATCATATCAACCCAAAACAACCAAGTATCCAATTGATAATCGCCAAACTCTACGGCTTTTCTATAGCCAAATTCGGCTTCTTCAAATAAGTTAATGGCTCTGTTTATGGTTGCATATCGTTTCCAATACAAACGATTTTGGTCGTCAATAGCAAGCGCTTTATTTACATAAAACAAGGCTTTTTGATAATTTTTTTGACGTACATAAAAATCGGTGATGGCTATCCAACCTTTGTCCAACAAAGGATCTTCGTGAACCGTTTTATTGAAATATTTTAAGGCTTGGGTTTTGTTTCCTAGTTTTTCATAGGATTTCCCAATTCGCAATAAAGCATAGGAAGTGGGATCATCTAGTTCGATGGTACGGTTGTAACTTTCAATAGCGTCTTCGTAGCGTTTTAATCTCTCAAGTGCTTTTCCTTTTTCCATGAAAGCACCCAAAAATTCATCATCTATATAGGTGGCAAATTCAAAAGCTCGTAACGCATTTTCGTAATCTTTGATGCCATAATGCAATCTTCCCATTTGGTGCCAAGCAATTTCGCTATAAGGACTACGGTCTATGTATTTAGTAAGGTATTCAATGGCTTCCAGATTTTGGTCTAAGAATTCAAAACAGTACACTACATTATAGAGTGCGGATTGATCTTCCAAATCTTCTTCCAAACACTTGATGAAGTTCTCTTTGGCCAATTCTAAATTATCCATAAAAAGATATTCCATTCCGATTAAATTATACACATCGGCATAATCTTCGGTATGTCGTAAAGCTATGGTCAAATATTCCACGGCTTTTTCATGGTCATCTCTTTTGGAATAAATATTGGCTTTTTGAATAAAGATTTCTTCGTTGGTTGGTTCGATGGCGTACAATTCGTTGAGTAATTTTTCAGCTTGATCAAGCTTGTCATCATAAACCAACATTTCTACTTGAACTAACTTTAAACCAGTAGATTTAGGATGTTGTTCTAAAGCTAATTTTAGGGCTTTTTTGGCCAAAGTAGCTTTACCGATATCGAGGTAATGTAGAATGATTTCCTCGAACTCCTCAGAATCGAAAAACAATACTTTGTTGGTTTTCAACATCGATTCGAATTTCTTTAAGGATAAGTTGTAGTTTTCTTCTTCGTCGCTCAATTGCATAATGTAGGGTTTAAATTATACTTAATAAAAGTAAGTATTCACTTTGGGGTATTACTTAAAGGGGGATATTGTTGTAAACAATTTAATTAACAAATTATCAATGGCAATAACAATTTCAAAATACAATGGTAATATTAATTTTCATTTTGAATTTCATCCATAGCCTCAATAATAATGGCGCAACCTTCTTTAATTTCCTCTTCAGAAATGTTTAGCGGTGGAGTAATGCGAATGGCACAACCTTCAAAAAGTAGCCAAAATAAAATCAAACCTTTATCTTGACATTTTAAAATCACTTGATTGGTGATTTCGGGATTTTTTGTCATTGCTGCCAACATCAAACCTTTACCGCGGATTTCTTCTATCAAAGGATGTACCAAAAGCTCCCGAAACAGTTTTTCCTTGCTTAAAG
>Ga0208628_1000660_pt1 | contig 15234 bp, 8 predicted proteins | sample LakWasMet16_LOW5_2_FD_183864 | JGI IMG/M metagenome (GOLD analysis project Ga0208628, IMG submission 183864) | Freshwater sediment methanotrophic microbial communities from Lake Washington under simulated oxygen tension - Sediment Metagenome... | ecosystem: Environmental > Aquatic > Freshwater >... | reverse complement strand
ACCATACCATTACAAGCCTTAGTCGTAAGTACTCCAAATTAACGCTTGCTTTTACAAAAGATGAAGTGGATTTCCCCGAAAAGGTGCGTGAATTGGTTAAACAGGGACACTTAGGAGTAAAGTCACCTGAGGAAATAGTTGAAACTACTGCTGAAATTGCTGATGCCTTTGAAGTTGTGCAGTGGTTTATGTTTTTTATCGAAGTTAAACTTCAACGCGCGCTTAGCGGAAAATGTGATGAAGAGGATGATACATTTGATTACCCAAAAGATAGTGATGGAAGCGCTAAAATAGCTTTAATTGCTATTGAAAAAAGCATGGCTGCTTATGCTAAATTGCATAGCTATTTCCCTGAACAAGAGGATACCATACTAAATGCACTTTCTCTTTTACAACAAATAAAACGAGTTGCCGAATTAGAATTCCCGAATGCATATGATTTTGTGAGACCCGGTTTTGACGAGTAAAAAAACGGAGTAAAATCGAAAAACGCATCTTGTATCCCTTGCAAAACGGGCAAAACAAAATCTTTACTTGACAAAGGCCTCTTTTTGTTGTATATTTGCCCCCTCAAAAATTAATCCTGTAAGATTAATGACACAAAGCACTACATATTCATATTACCTTTCTCTTGCTTTGTTGCGTGCATCTTATTTAAATCAAAATCACATATGAAATAGCCATATACCGCTATACAATTACTAATACGATATATGGCGTATACCATATGACAAATAAAAAACAATAAAAATATACATATGAAATTATCAGCATTCAAATTTAATTTGCCAAAAGAACTATTGGCAGAACATCCTGCAAAAAATCGCGACGAAAGCCGTTTAATGGTTGTAGATCGTAAAACAGGAAAAATACAACATAAAGTATTTAAAGATATCATCAATTATTTTGATGATGGTGATGTAATGTTGTTTAACGACACTAAAGTTTTCCCTGCACGTATGTACGGAAACAAAGAAAAAACGGGAGCAAAAATCGAAGTATTTTTGTTGCGTGAGTTAAATGCAGAAAGTCGTTTGTGGGATGTATTAGTTGACCCAGCTCGTAAAATCCGTATTGGTAACAAATTATATTTTGGCGATAACGACGCATTAGTTGCTGAGGTTATTGATAACACAACATCTCGTGGAAGAACATTACGTTTCTTATTTGATGGTACATACGAAGAGTTCAGAAAATGTTTATACGACATGGGAGAAACTCCACTTCCTAAATACATTAAGCGTAAAGTGGAAGATAGCGATATCGAGCGTTACCAAACAGTATTTGCTTCTAATGAAGGCGCAGTAGCGGCTCCAACAGCAGGTTTACACTTTAGTCGCGAATTATTAAAGCGTTTAGAAATTAAAGGTGTTGATTTAGAATACTTGACTTTACATGTTGGTTTAGGAACTTTCCGTATGGTTGAGGTAGAAGATTTAACTAAGCATAAAATGGAATCGGAAGAAGTAATTATTCCGGGAACTACTGCAGATAAAATTAACAAAGCAAAGGATGCTAAAAAGCGTGTTTGTGCAGTTGGTACAACTGTTATGCGTGCAATGGAAACTTCTGTTTCTGTTTCGGGACATTTAAATCCATATAGTGGTTGGACAAATAAATTTATTTTCCCTCCTTACGATTTTAGTGTTGCTAATTGTATGATTACAAATTTCCACATGCCTGAGTCAACTTTATTAATGATGGTATCAGCTTTTGGTGGTTACGATTTAATAATGAAAGCATACAAAGAAGCGATAAAAGAGAAGTATCAATTCTATTCTTATGGAGATGCAATGTTAATATTGTAATAATCAACCTATTTAAAATAATTAAAACCCGAAGTTAAATCAGTTGACTTCGGGTTTTTTGTTTACAAGTGTATGTAAATCAGTAAATTGTAAATATTTAGTAATCATGTTGATAAAGTGTTAAACTGATTTAGTTTACGACATGAGATAATAATTATTTCTTCGGAACTTACACTTTCTAAATTTTACCTTATGAAGAAAGTATTTCTTATTGTAGCTTGTGCGTTTGGATTAACAAGTATTGCCGAAACAAAAAACTTAGGAACAGAAGATGTTTATTTTGAAGTTGTTCAAAATCATGATAAAGTTGATATCAAGTGGGTATCGAAAACAAATTGCACAAAAGCGGTTTACGTTGTTGAACGTTCAAAGGATGGTAAAACATTTGAAGAGGTTTCAAGAGCAGAGTGTGCAAGCCAAACAGGGAACTATATGGAGTATTTTGACACAGACTATACTCCAGCAGAAGGTATTTCATATTACAGGTTAAAGCAAGTGAATGAAGCTAATGAAGTAGTTTATTCGAACGCTACAATTCATTATGTTAAAACAGAAGAAATATTATCGTCGGACATTGCTGTTTCGCAAAATCCAAGTGGCGGACAAGAATTAAATTTATTATTAAAAGGATTTGAAGGTAAAGAAGTACTAGTTGTGTTACAAGATAAAAAAGGTAACCAATTTTTCTCTAAAGTATTTATGAATGCAATGCCTCAATACATTGCAGCGCTTGACCCAGAGCAAAAAATACCTCAGGGAGAATATATCGTAACTGCAACAGCTAACAATAAAATTTATAGCAAAACGGTTAGAGTAAGGTAGATTGTTTCTTACAGTTTATTAAGTCTTTCTAAAAAAGCATCTTTCTTTCTTCTCGAAAGTTCTACCTGTGTGCCATCACTCATTACAGCATAACCACCATCTACTTTTAAAAAGCGAATTACATGATTCATGTTAATGAGGTGATGATGATGAACACGAATAAAATCTTTTTCAGGCAATAAATCTTCATAGTGTTTTAAACTTGCCGACACCATGATTTTTTTATTTCCGTTTAAATAAAAATTAGTGTAGCTGCCTTCTGCTTCGCAACGAATAATATCTGGAATATTTACAATTTCATAGGCATTACCTGTTGGCAAAGTTATTTTAGAATAGTTGTCGTTTTTTTGTTGTAAGTTTTGAAGTAAAAAAGCTAAATTTTCTACTCCGCTTACTGATGATTTTTTCTCTTGTACTTTATTAACGGCCGCAATTAACTCTTCTACATCTATTGGTTTTAAAAGATAATCAAGTGCAGAGTATTTTATTGCTTTAATTGCATGCTTATCAGTTGCAGTTGTAAAAATCACATCTAATTTTTGATTTTGAATTTTACCTAGTAAATCAAAACCAGTTCCATCAGGCATCGATATGTCTAAGAAAACTAAATCGGGTTGATGTTTTTTTATTGCTTCAACACCTGTTTCCACATTAATGGCAGTTTCTACAACTGTTACCCCTGCACAATTTTTTGCAACTAATGCTGCAAGCAGTTCTCTGCTTTGTGGCTCATCTTCTACAATTACTGCTCTTATCATGGCGTTAAAAATTTAATTATGTAATCGGAATAAATATATCAACTTTTGTTCCTATTGGCAAACCTTTTTCATCTTTTAAATCATTTATTCTAACACTTAGGTTAGATTGATTCATTGTGTTTAAAATCTGCAAACGTTGTTTAGTAATATCCATTGCCATGGATTTGTGTTCTTTAGCCGAATTACGCTTCATTTCAGCTGATTTTTCTCTACCAATTCCATTGTCGATGATGGAACAAATCATCACATTTCCTGCTAAGCGTATATCAATTTGCAAGAGACCTGAATCTTTTTTTGGATTTAAACCATGTAAAATTGCATTTTCAACATAAGGCTGAATTAACATGGTTGGTATTTGTTCGTAATCAGGATCAATATCATCACCTAAAGTAATTTTAAATTGAAATTGATTTTGAAAACGCATTTGTTCTAACTCAATATATAAACGCATTGCTTCTAATTCTTCATTAAGTGTAATGTGTGATTTTTCGGAGTTGTTAAGAATCATGCGCATTAATTTCGCAAATTTATTAAGGTACATTACCGCCCTATCATCCTTATTAGTTAAAATAAAATTTTGAATCGAGTTAAGCGAATTAAACATGAAATGCGGATTCATTTGAGAACGCAATGCTTTCAGTTGATTTTTAGAAATTTCGATTTGCTGCTCTGTTTCTACTTTTTGTTTGCGCTGAATTTGGTTTAAGCGTAACCTAAAAATAATGAGAATAATAGAAATGAAAAAGCCAATACATGCTATAATGAACCACCAACGTTGATAGATTGGTCGCTCAATGGTAAAACTAAATTCAATTGCTTGATTCCAAATATTTTCGTTGTTGCAACTACGAACTTTAAATGTATAAGTACCTGGAGGCAAACTACTATAACGAGTTTCGTTTTCAGCTGTTTCTGGACTCCAGTATTTATCAAATCCTTCAAGCTTATGAATGTATTTTACTTTTTCAGGATTGGTTAAACAAATACCGGTGTACTTAAAACTAATATTATTATAATCATGTGGCAAAACAGAATTATTTTCGAGCGTGGTATCTGAGTAAAATAATTTTAATCCAGTGAAATTAAGTTTAGATTCTTTATCATTGATAGTATATTGTTCAGGATTATAACGCACTACGCCACTAACCGTAGAAAACCATATAATTCCATCTTCATCAACCCAAGAGCCAGTGTTACACTCTACGCCCTTAAAACCATCAGCTTGTCCATAATGCGTTATTGAAACGGTACTGGTGTTATTGAATTCGAACAGATTAATTTTGTTTGCACCTTGGTTGGTTCCCACCCAAAGTATGTTGTCGTTATTAGTTAAAAGTAAAGTATAAACTAAGTTTGAACTTAAACCGTTTTCCTCACTAAAATGAAATGTTTGAAGCGTTGAAGGATTTATTTGGTAAACACCATCTAATGAAGCAGCATACAAAACTCCTGTTCTAGTTTTAACAATTGAAAAAACATCATCGTCCTTAATGCCAAGTTTGGCATTCATCTTAATAAATTTGCCACCTTCTAATTTAAATAAACCGCCCAAATATACTCCAACCCATATTTGCCCAAGGTTATCCTCTTCAATTCCCCATGGTTGGCTGTCATAAGTGGTGTTTTCGAATGTATAGTATTCTATATTAGAAGCGTTAAAGTTTTTATCAATTTTGCATTTTATAATTCCCTTCGCGATTCCAATCCAATAGTTGTTGTTTTTATCTTTAAATAATTTAAAAGAGCTTTCTGAAGGTAAATTTTTTATTGTATGAAATGTTTTATTAAAATACACGGCAAGCCCTTTGTTACTGCTTATCCAAAGTTTATCGTTTTCTTTTAGAAAAGAATTAACTGTATCACCAACATATTGTAAGTTTTTTTGTTGCTCGAAAATATTATTTTCATATTTAAATAAACCACCTGATTCGGTGCCAATCCAAAGAACTTGATTGTTGTCTCTGGCAATAGGAAAAATCATAGAATTAGTTAATCCATCATGAGGACCGAAACTAATAAAACCTTCGTCTCTAAATTTGAATAAACCAGCATGTGTTCCAAACCAAATATTTTCTTCGTAGTCAATTGTTGAGCATAAAATATTATTGCTATTTGCATCGGATGAAATTTTGTAATAGAGGAATTGTTTTCCGTTAAACTTCATCAAGCCTGTTTTGGTGCCAACCCATAAATTTCCTTTAAAGTCGGTAGTTAAAGAGGTAATGTTTTCGTCAATTAACCCATTTGATATTTCAAATAAAATTTGTTTTCTTGTTACAAGGTCATATTTAATTAATCCGCTGGAAGTACCTATCCACAATGTTGCCCCGCTTACAGCTAAACAATTTACATCCACTTTTGGAATAATGGTAGATATGTTTTTTTCGTTGCCGGCTTGTAGAATATGAACTCCATTATTTGTTCCAATAACAATTCCTATATTATTAGTATTTAAAATTGTTTTAATGGATTGCCCTTTTAAGCCTGCAAAGGTTTCAAATTTCGAATCTCTAAAAACAGATAATCCTTTGTCGGTTCCTATATATAAACTATTTTTTTTGTCGGAAGCAAGAGAAAGTATTACATCAGAAGGAAGGCCGTTTTTAGTTGTATAAGTATTAAATTTTTTTTCATTCACTAATTCGTTTAATCCACTTTTTGTTCCAATCCATAGGTTTCCTTTGCTGCAACATGTAACAGCGTTTACATAGTGGTTCGCCAAACCATTTTTAGGACTGTAATTAATAAACTCTTTTCCGTCGAACCTACTTAAACCACCGTATCCTGATGTCCACAAGTAGCCTCTTTCATCTTGAAAAACAGAAAAAATTTGAATAAAGGGCAAGCCATTTTCAACAGAGTACTGCTTAAAATTATAAGATTGTGAGTAGCTCTTGAAAAGACTAACACTTAAAATTATGAATATGAAAAGACGTTTAAACATATTGTTGAAACGAATGTACTTATGTTTCATCTAAAAACAAAACAAGTACTGCAAATTGGTGCTTTTCACTTGGTAAGTGGTAGCTAAATCTTCATAAGTGAATTTATTTCTTGGTAGGTTTAGGTTTTTTATAAACCAATTGATAGGAATGATCTATTAATTCGAAAATTAATTTTTTCGAGATGCTTCCATCACATTCAATAGTATTCCAATGTGTTTTGTTCATGTGATAGCCTGGTCTAATACACATGTATTGTTCGCGAAGTTCTATTGCTTTATCAGGATTACATTTTGCATTAAAACTAATGGGATTGTTTTCGAGGCTGCATAGAAGAAACATTTTTCCGTAAACCTTAAAAACTAATGTTTCATTATCAAAAGGAAAACATTCTTCCACTCCTTCTTTTAATAAGCAATAGTCTCTTAATTCCTCAATATTCATTTTAACGTATTAGGTGAATATGTCCAACAAATTCTTCTTCTTGATCAAAATAATCTAGGGCAATTACCTTGTAGATATAAGTATCTTCTTGACACATTTTCCCTTTATAATTGCCGTCCCAACCCTGTTCAAGTTCGGTTGTTTCAAATAATTTTTGTCCCCATCTATTAAAAACAAATATGCGGATTTCTTTTACTAAGGTTCCATAAACATACCATTCATTGTTTCTTACATCACCATTTGGAGTAAATGTATTAGGGATGTATATTGTCATAAAATCCTTTACAAATATGGAGTATTCAACAGTATCTTTACAGCCACTTTCGCTGATTACATAAAACAATGCATCATAATAACCATACTCAGGATAATTTAAAGTAACCTCCATTTCTTCAAGTCTTGTGCTTCCATCCGAAAGAACAATTTTACTAACATCCCAATTAGATGGCAAATCAATACCAAGTAAAAAATCAGTATTAATAATTGGCTCTAAAGGTCTTGTATAAATTTCACCTGTAAACACATCTCTTATGTTGGTTAAAGTTGCATTCCCTCTTGAAACACAGCCCACATTATCTGTTACTGTGTAGGTGTATGCGCCAGCAATTAAACCAAGCGCAACCGAATCATTTAGCGCAGCATCATGACTCCAAGTCCAACTATAAGGGGCAACTCCGTGTAGTACTTTTGAATGTATTTCTCCATTTCCTTGATCGCAATATTCATTAATACTTGTTGTAGAAATTGTAATACTATCTATATTGTTTATAGAAAAGGATTCAATTTTGGTACATCCATCTGCATCTGTAATAGTTAATTCATAAACTCCGGCGGGCATATCAACCAAATTTTGAGTAGTTGTAACTGGACTGGTATTCCAACTATAGGCAAAAGGTAAGGTGCCGCCAGTAATAGTTGCTAGTGTAATGCCTCCGTTTTGCGAACCACAAGTAGAATTAAGAATTGACTCGTTAATATTTATAGATGGAGTTGTGTTGTTTACGATAACAGGTTTTGTAATGGTACATCCTGTAGCATCACTTACCGTTACAGAATAGGTTCCTGGAACTAATGAATTAATAGTTGTTCCATTTTGAGGGGGAGTTGTGTTCCAAATAATGGATGAATAAGGCGTAATTCCTCCACTGACAGTAGCAGTGGCGGTTCCAGTTGGGTTGTTGCAATAACTATTGGTGCTACTTGTGGTAAGCGTTAAAATATTATTTCCGTTTAAATTTACACTAACAGTTTGAGTGTATGGACACGGCAAAGAAAAGCCTAAAGTACAAGTATATGTGCCTACTCCTAAATTTGTTGCAGTGGCTGTAGTCTGTCCACCTGGTTGCCAATTATAAGTAATTGGGTTAGAATATCCTGTTACATTAACTGTTGCAGTTCCATCATTACCACAAGAAATAGGAGTGCTGCTTGTACTAACTTGAGGGATTTCCGATTGAGTACATGTTAAACCTTTGTGTGATAAAAAAACTGCTGAAGAATAAATACAGTCGCCCGCATCGGCAATGGCAAGTTTAAGGTGGTAAATACTACAAGGTGTAACATTAATAGAGGCCACTAGTGGTGTAGTAAATCCATCATATTCAACTGATGAACCTCCAGAATTATTGACATAATATTGAGAAAAACTTCCACCATTTATATTATCAATTGCTACTGCAGTTCCTGTGCCTGGAACATTTGCAATATTAGTTCCATTATAAGTTCCCCCTCCAGGGTTAGGCCCCCAAACAAAGAAACCAAAAGCATCATTATAACCTTCTCCAACAAATTCAGGATATTCTTCAGATGCAAAAACGTAATTAATATTTAAAGTGTTGCAAACTGGTTTTACATCAAATTCCAGAGCACAACCATCAAATCGAGCTTCAGGTTCAATACCAAGTAAATTTGGGTCAAAAAAAGATTCGTCCGAATTAAAACAACCTTCTCCACCAAATAAACTTCCTCCCGATGAATTGTTTGGTCCAATTGCTTCAACAACTTCGCCTGTTGCAAGCACAATGCCCGAACTAATTCCTAAGTTACTTCCATTCGAACTAAACGTTCCACTAGCAGTACCATTACAATTTAGAGTTACATTAGTTACTTGAACTCCAGAACCAACAATATTGCTTACTAATGTACTCGCGTTTGATGATGCCGAAACAATTAATTGCGCATGTATGTTAATGGCTGAAAAGCAAATAAATATGTATATATATATACTACGTGGCATTATAGCATAAAGGTATTAATACTTGGTGAAAATACATCGGATTTCCACCAAGAATGAGACCAAACCGCCTTAAAATTAACCGATTGTAACAATTTTCTCATATTTTGAGCTAATTTTACCATTTTTACAGTCACAAATTTATTCTATGAAGTACTCATTTACAGGAGCAATTATTTTATCTACTATTCTTTTTGCTTGCAAATCAAAACAAAATCAAACAACTACAACAGTCGTTTCAAATGAACCAGTAATTCTTTTAGATACTATCAATGTAACTCCCACTAAGGAACCTGAACAAAAAATTTACCAAGCGGCTAACACAAAATCAAATGATATTATTCATACAAAACTGCAAGTTAGTTTTGATTGGAATAATGCTTGGTTAATGGGTAAAGCAACAATAGATTTAAAACCTTATTTCTATTCTACTAATAAGCTTTTTCTGAATGCACGAGGGATGGAGTTGTATAAAGTACAATTAGTAAAAGATAAAACAACTACTGATTTAAAATATGTTTATGAAAACGATTCGATAAAAATTGATTTAGACAAAACATACACACGTAATGATAAATATACTATTTACATCGAGTATAAATCAAAACCAAATGAGTTAAAAGTTGGCGGTAGCAAGGCAATACAAAGCGATAAAGGTTTGTATTTTATTAATCCTAAAGGTGAAGAGCCAAACAAAATGCCTCAAATTTGGACGCAAGGTGAAACACAAAGTAATTCAGTTTGGTTTCCAACTATTGATAGCCCTAACGAACGAATGACAAATGAAATTTTTATTACTGTTGATGATAAATACACAACTTTATCAAATGGTGTTTTAAATGCGCAAACAAAAAACGCAGACGGTACGCGAACAGACCATTGGAAAATGGATTTTCAGCACGCACCCTATTTAGTGATGATGGGAATTGGTGAGTTTAAAAAAGTAACTGATAAACCTTGGAATGGAAAAGAGGTAAGTTATTATGTTGAGAAAGAATACGAACCATATGCAAAATCTATTTTTGGAAACACTCCTGAAATGATAGAGTTTTATTCGAATAAATTAGGAGTACCTTATGCTTGGCCAAAATATGCACAAATTGTAGCACGCGATTACGTTTCGGGAGCAATGGAAAACACAAGCGCAACCTTGCATGGTGATTTTGTATACCAAACAGATAAAGAATTAATTGATGGAAGCAGAGGAGAAGATGTTATTTCGCATGAATTATTTCATCAGTGGTTTGGAGATTTAGTTACTTGCGAAAGCTGGAGTAACTTACCTTTAAACGAGTCGTTTGCAACATACGGTGAGTATTTGTGGGAAGAATATAAATATGGTTTAGATGCCGCAGATGCTCATAGTTTAGGAAGTCGTTCGGGCTATTTTGCTGAGGCAATGCAAACACAAAAAGATATGATTCGTTTTGATGTGGCTATGCGTGAAGATATGTTTGACGGACATAGTTATAACAAAGGCGGACAAATATTACATATGTTGCGCAAGTATGTTGGCGACGATGCTTTTTTTGCCTCATTAAAATTGTATTTGGAAAAAAATAAATTCACTTCTGTCGAAATTCATAATTTGCGTTTAGCATTTGAAGAAACTACTGGAGAAGATTTAAATTGGTTTTTTAACCAGTGGTTTCTTGCAAAAGGCCACCCTGATTTAAAAATTTCGTCTGATTTTGATAATGCAAGCAAAAAATTGATTTTAAAAGTTAAACAACAACAAGATTTTTCTACTACTCCTTTATATAAATTACCATTGTATGTTGATTTTTATTTTGGCGAAGGAACTTCTAAGAAAGTTAGAAGAGAAAAAATTGTAATTACAAAAGCAAGCCAAGAATTTGAATTTGCAATGGATAGCAAACCTGCATTAGTAAACTTTGACGCAGAAAAACAATTGTTGTTTAAAAAATCTGATGATAAAACCTTGTCTGATTTTGTATATCAATATAAAAATGCCCCGTTGTTTTTAGATAGATACGAAGCCTTGCAAGCCTTTAAAGGAAAAATAGATGAACCAATGGTTTACGAAACCGTGAAATTAGCTTTAGCTGATAAATGGGATGGACACAGAAGCACAGCAATTTCATTACTAGGAGATGTTGCAACTAAAAAGGAAACTGAATTAAAACCACTAATAATTGCCATTGCCAATAACGATCCTAAATCAAATGTGAGAGCAGAAGCGATTGAGTTTTTAGCTAAGAATTACAAAGGGGATGATCTTACTGCATTGTATAAAGAAAAGCTGAATGATAAATCGTATATGGTTGTAGGCTCAGCGCTTTCAGCAATTGCACAGTATGATGCACCAGCAGCAATGTTAAAGGCAAAAGAATTAGAAAATGAAACAGCAGATAATATGCGATATGCAATTATGGATTTGTATGCAAATTTTGGTTCGGACGAGAACAATAATTATTTCGTAAAGCAAAAAGATTATTTCACAGGCTTCGAAAGTTTCGGATTCTTAAATATGTATAGTTCTTTCTTAAAACGTTGCAACGATGAAACTGTTTTAAGCGGAGCAGCAATTTTTAAAGATTTTGCTAAAAGCGGAGGCAATGCATACGTTAAGTTCTTTGCTCAAAAAGCTATTAAGGGACAAATTAGTCGCTATCAAGACAAAGAGGATGAGTACACTGTTAAATTAGACGAAATTAAAAAGGGAAGCGGAGACCCAACTGCAATGCAACAATTGTATGATAAAACACATACAACAAAGCAAAAGCTGCAAGAAATCTACGATTCTACTAAATAATAAAAGCATACGGATAAAACCCGTCCCGAGAACTCGGGACGGGTTTTTTTACGCCTATATTTTAAAATTAGATTAATTAAATTTTGATTAAATTTGTTTGATGACTAAGCTAAAAAAACCATGGTGGAAACGCCTTCTTAAATTCTTTGCATGGTTAATGCTTATTCCTATTGTTTTAGTTATAGTTCTAATTGCACTAGTTTATTACAATCAAGACTCTTTAGTGCAAAAAGGCTTAGCAAGTTTAAATGAAAGTTTTGCTGGACAAATTAAATTAAAGGATAGTCACATTTCACCTTTTCATGATTTTCCAAATGTTTCAATCGACTTGGAAGATGTGGAAGTTTATGAGTCAAAAACTACAATCAATAAGCCCATTGCTCATTTAAAAGATGTTTACATTGATTTTGACTTAAAAAAAATAGTAGAAGGGAAGTATAGGATTAACATGCTCGAAATTATTGGTGGTGAAATGCAAATCATTCAAGATACTACAGGAAAGCTTAATTTAATGAATGCGTTCGAATCTGTTGGTCCAGTTGATACAACGGGTTCAAATGAAGTTTTTAGAATGGGCTTAAAAAAAATCAAAATAAAAGATTTAGATGTAAAGTATGTTGATGAAACTCAAAAGAAAACATTTGACACCTATTTAGATGACATTAATGCGAAATTTAGTACTGGAAGAAAAAGGTTGAGGTCATCCGTTGATGGAACTTTCCACATGACTTTTATTAAAGATAAAGACACTACATTTATTAAAAACAAAAAATTTGATATTGATGCCGCAATTGTTTTTGATAAGAAGCGTGAGATTTTAGATATCAAACCTTCTAAATTATTATTAGAAGGAGTTTCATTTGCTATGAAGGGTTTTATGATTTTTAAAGGAAGTCCATATATGAACTTACAATTTAATGGCGAAAAATCTGATTTCAATATGCTGTTTGCTTTTTTACCTACGGATTTAGCAAGTTATATGCAGAAATATAAAAATGCTGGAAGTTTATATTTTGATGCAAGTGTAAAAGGGATTGTAGGTAACGACAGGCAACCAGATGTGAGAGCTGATTTTGGTTGTAAAAATGGATATTTCACTAATATTAAGTCAAAAAAAACACTTGATCAACTTTCGTTTAGAGGATATTTTACTAACGGAGCAAAAAAAAATCCAAGTACGTTTGAAGTTGGATTAATTGATGTATATGCTTTTCCCGAGCAAGGTGAAGTAATGGCAAATGTTGTTGTTAGAAATTTTGAAGACCCAAATATTAACATGGACGTGTCTACAGATTTCGATTTACAGTTTTTAGCAAAGTTTCTTCAACTGCAACAATTACAAAATCTTAGCGGACAAGTAAGTTTAAAAGTTCATTACGATGAATTAGTGGATGTAAATGCAACATCAAAAACCTTTGCAAAATTAAAAGATGGTGTTGATAGTGAATTAAAAATTCGAAACTTAACTTTTAAAATGCCTAAGTATCCATATCCAGTTAAGGATTTAAACTTGGATGCAATTATGAAGAAGAAAAACGTTTACGTAGAAAATTTTACTGCAAAAGTTGGAGCTTCGGATATTAAAATGAATTTGGGAATTACTAATCTCCCAGCTATTTTCCACAAAGAAGGCACTCCACTTGATATACACATGTTGCTATCTTCAAAGCTGTTGGATTTAAAACAACTTAGCACTTTTGATACAACTAAATTAAAACCAATTGATGAAGCAATTACAAATTTTCAAATGGCTTTTACATTTAAAACCAAGGCGAGTAATTTTACAGATACAAATATGGCACTGCCGCACGGAGAGTTTTACATTGATAAACTTTGCGGACAATTAAAATACTATGCAAGAAGATTAGAAGACTTAAAAGCAGATGTTGTGATTAATGAAAGTAGTTTAAAGCTTCTTGCATTAAAGGGAAAATTGGGTGGTAAAAAAGGAAAAAGTTATCTTGACATTAAGGGTGAATTGAAAAATTATCCAATGTGGTTTAAGAAAAACATAAAGGGAAGTTCAGAAATTGTGTTCGATATTGCTTGTGACACACTAAAATTTGGAAGAACCTTTGTTTACAAAAATGTAGATTACATACCTGACGCATATAGAAGAGAAACCCTAAGCGGACTTAAACTAAAAGGGAATTGTAAAATGGTATATGACTCTGTGTTTAAATCAATGGAATTAGTACTTGAAGAAGGTGGTGTTAAATCTAAAGTTCACCCAATGAAATTAGAAAATCTTGCAGGTACTATTAAGTTAAGCGATAATAGAATTCGATTAAAGAAAATGACTGGGAAGCTTGGCAAGAATGAGTTTACTATTAGCTTAGGTTATTTCTTAGGCAGTAATTTCGATGAAGCAAAAAAGAATAATCGATTTACATTAAAAGCAAAATATTTGAATTTAGATGAATTGCTAAATTACGATATGAGTAAAGTGGCGCGAAAGAAAAAACCTGGCGATACTACAAAAGTTGTTGTAAGTTCACATGATACTATTTTCAACGTATTTAGCTTGCCATTTAGTAATATGAAAATCAAATTGGATGTAAAGGAATTGCTATATCAAAAAATTCATTTGCATAATGTAGTTGGGCGTATGCGCATGCAAAAAAATCATTACTTCTACATTGATACACTATCAATGGATGCAGCTGATGGTCACATTGAGATTGATGGATATTTTAATGGCTCGGATAAATCAAAAATTTATTTTGCTCCTAATATTAAATTGCAAGATGTTGATTTAGCAAAGCTGATGTTGAAGTTCGATAATTTTGGACAAGAGTATCTTGTTAGCAATAATATTTCGGGCCATCTAACCGGAAAGTTAAATGGTAAAGTTCGTATGCATACCGACCTTATGCCAATTATGGATGAGTCGGAAATAACTATGAAAACGAGTTTAACAAATGGTGCTTTAAAAAATTATGCCCCGATGCAATTAATGAAGGATTACTTTAAAGACAAAAATCTAAATAATATTTTATTCGACACCCTACAAAATACTTTTGAGATTAAAAAGGGAGTAATGTATATTCCATCAATGAACATCAACTCTTCACTTGGGTTTATTGAAATATCAGGTAAACAGGCTTTCACATCCGATATGGACTACAACATTAAGGTTCCAATGAAAATGGTAACTGATGTTGGATTCAAGTATCTCTTTGGTAAAAAGCGAGAAGAAGTGGATTCAAGTCAAGTAGATGGAATTGTTTATCGTGATAAAGACAAAAAAATAAAATTCGTGAATATTAATATCAAAGGAAACTCCGAAGATTTTAAAATTAGTTTAGGGAAATAGTACCTAGATTATTTTTTAAGCTGAGCATCATAACCAGCTAATTCCTTTTGTAAATCAGCTTGTTCCTTTTTCATGTCTGCTAATTCCTTTTCTGCTTTAGCTAATTTTTCAGCATTGTTTTTCTTTTTGTATTTT
>Ga0208628_1000652_pt1 | contig 15330 bp, 13 predicted proteins | sample LakWasMet16_LOW5_2_FD_183864 | JGI IMG/M metagenome (GOLD analysis project Ga0208628, IMG submission 183864) | Freshwater sediment methanotrophic microbial communities from Lake Washington under simulated oxygen tension - Sediment Metagenome... | ecosystem: Environmental > Aquatic > Freshwater >... | reverse complement strand
GCCGGTAGACATCACCGCGCAGTTTGTTGAAGGAGGAGCTCTCGATGACGATGGAGTCGATACGCTGAATTGGTGAGATGGCGCAGCCCTGCCACGCGCAAACACTTGCCAGCCATGGCTTGAAGGCTGGCTCCAGGGCCGCAATGCGGTCGCGCTCGACATACACCACCTGGGCGACCAGCGCCAGCAACAAGACCGTGCAACTCACTCCCAGCGCAGCGCGAACCCAGGTTCGCTGCCAGATGGTCTTCGTGGCGCTGCCGTGCATGAAACTGGCGCGAACCGGCGCCTGGTCAGTCCGACGCCGCGCTTCAGCACTTGGCGCCGCCGCCACCGGCAGACCACGATCTGTGGCGCGTCGGCCGGCGCCTTCCGGTGTGTCCGCCGACGCCTTGGCCAGCGGCGCCAGATCGTCGGAAGGGACACGGGGAACAGGAACAGGCTCGGCCGCTGCGGCTTCGGCCGCGGCGCTCGGCTCCCCCTGCGGGACGGACGACGGTGCCGGCCCGGGCAGCATCGCCGACGCAGCAGCGCCGGGAGCATTCGCCGGCTCACTGGCCGCCGCGAGAGCCCAATGGGCGGAGGGCTCGGGCGCCGGTCCGGCCGCCACGGCGGCATCCGGCACCATGTTGGCCGAGGCATCGAAGATCTCGTCGCATTGACCGCAGCGGACCCATCCATCGGAAATGCGCAACTGGTCGGGAACGACCTTGAACATCGTCTCGCAAGCGGGGCACCGTGTAATCAGGCTCATGAGAAGCGGATTGTAGGGGCACGCCCCGGCACACTCTCAGCGTGTCGCGGTCATCAAGACCCAGCCGTCTTCCGTATCGGCCACCGTGAGGTGGCAGTAGGGCGCGTAGGCCTCGGTGAGTTCCTGCGCCTGCCTTGCCAGAATCCCGGCCAGCACCAGCGAGCCACCGGGTGCAACGCGTGACCACAGCAGGGGCGCCAGCACCTTGAGTGGCGTGGCAAGTATGTTGGCCAGCACGGTGTGATAGTCGCCGCTGATTGCCTCGGGACGGCCGGCACGCAAGTTCACGCCATTGGCTTGGGCGTTGGCCACGGTGGCGCGCACCGCGTCGTCGTCAATATCCACCGCGTCGATGTCCTGGGCACCGAACTTCGCCGCTCCGATGGCGAGAATGCCGGAGCCGCAGCCATAGTCCAGCACCCGACCCAGCGGGTTGCCCGCGTCCGCGCCCGAACCGGACTTGCGAGCGGCAATCCAGCGCAGGCACATGCGTGTCGTGGGATGGGTACCCGTGCCAAACGCCAAGCCGGGGTCGAGACGGATCACCACGCGCGCCTGCGCCGGCGGTTCATGCCAGGTTGGCACAATCCAGAACTCCGGCGTCACCTCGACCGGCGTGAACTGAGTCTGCGTCAATCGCACCCAATCCTGCTCCGGCACGTCGCGCACACCCAGCAGTTGGCAGTCCGAGAAGAAATCCTGCGCGGCCAGCACCCTGGCGGCGTCATCCGCCAAGTGCTGTGCGGCAAACAGGGCCAACACGCGCGAGTGCTCCCATCCATCCTGCGGCGGCGGCATGCCGGGCTCGCCAAACAGCGCGCGCTCCGCGTCGGTCTGGGCATCGGCGTCCTCGACGCTGACGCTCAGCGCATCGAGTGCGTCGAGCGCGTCACTCAGCACCTCGACCCGGTCTTGCGGACACAGCAGGCTCAGTTCGACCATGGCGCGGTCACCTCAACGTTCATGGTGACTGAGCCACTCTTCCAGATAGTGAATGTTGGTGCCGCCAGCCATGAATTTGGCGTCCACCATCAACTCGCGGTGCAAGGCGATGTTGGTGTTGATCCCCTCCACCACCGTCTCGCCCAGTGCTGTGCGCATGCGCGCCAGGGCTTGGTCCCGGGTGTCGCCGTGGACAATGATCTTGCCGATCATCGAATCGTAGTTGGGCGGCACGAAATAGTTGGTGTAGATGTGGGAGTCCACGCGCACGCCGGGGCCACCGGGTGGATGCCACATCGTGATGCGTCCCGGCGACGGCACAAACTTGTACGGGTCTTCGGCGTTGACGCGACACTCGATCGCATGGCCGCGAATCTCGATCTGGCGCTGCGTGAAGGGCAGCTTCTCGCCGGCCGCCACCATGATCTGGGTCTTGACGATGTCCACGCCGGTGGTCATCTCGGTCACGGGGTGCTCCACCTGAACCCGGGTGTTCATCTCGATGAAGTAGAACTCGCCGTCCTCGTAGAGAAACTCGAACGTTCCGGCTCCACGGTAGCCAATACGCTTGCAGGCCGCCACGCAACGCTCGCCGATACGCTCGATCAGCTTGCGCGCGATGCCGGGCGCCGGCGCTTCCTCGATCACCTTCTGATGCCGGCGCTGCATGGAGCAGTCGCGCTCGCCCAGGTAGACCGCGTTCTTGTGCTTGTCGGCCAGAATCTGGATCTCGATATGGCGTGGATTCTGGAGGAATTTCTCCATGTACACCGCTGGATTGTTGAAGGCTGCGCCGGCCTCCGCCTTCGTCATCGCCACAGCATTGACCAAGGCCGCCTCGGTGTGCACAACCCGCATGCCACGCCCGCCGCCGCCGCCGGCGGCCTTGATGATGACGGGGTAACCAATCGCCTTGGCGATGCGCCGAATCTGCACCGGATCATCCGGCAGTTCACCCTCCGAGCCTGGCACGCAGGGCACGCCAGCCTTGATCATGGCCTGCTTGGCCGACACCTTGTCGCCCATGATGCGGATCGACTCTGGCGTGGGGCCAATGAACTGGAAGCCACTCTTCTCAACGCGCTCGGCGAAGCCGGCGTTCTCGCTCAGGAAGCCGTAACCAGGGTGGATGGCTTCCGCATCGGTCACCTCCGCCGCCGAAATGATGGCCGGCATATTGAGGTAACTCAGCGCCGAAGGTGCCGGGCCGATGCAAACCGCCTCTTCGGCCAGCTTGACGTACTTGGCTTCGCGGTCGGCCTCGGAGTAGACCATCACCGCCTTGATTCCAAGCTCACGGCAGGCACGCTGAATTCGCAGGGCAATCTCGCCCCGATTCGCAACCAGAATTTTCTTGAACATGGGAGCTGCTGGTTGACCTTATTCAATGGCGAACAACGGCTGGCCGTATTCGACCGCTTGCCCGTTCTGGCAAAGAATCTGCGTCACCGTGCCCGACTTGTCGGCCTCGATCTCGTTGAGAATCTTCATCGCCTCGACAATGCACAGGGTCTGGCCTTCCTTGACACTGTCTCCGACCTCCACGAAGGCCTTGGCTCCGGGCGAGGCCGAACGGTAGAACGTGCCCACCATCGGCGACTTGACGATATGGTCCGTGCTGACCGGTGCGACGGGAACCGGTGCCGGGCCGGCGGCTGCGGGCGCCGGCGCCATCTGGGCATGGGCCATGACCGGAGCGTATTGCTGGACAAGCGCGGGACCACCCTTGACAATGCGCACCTTGCCCTCGGCTTCGGTGATTTCCAGCTCGGAAACGTTCGATTCAGACACCAGGTCGATCAGCGTCTTGAGTTTTCTCAGATCCATGTAGTCTCCAACGGCAATTCGGTAATGAGCCGCGAATTTACACTAAATTCAGGCGAATTGCAGCTATCTTCTTCTATTTTTTCGAAATTTGATCGGACGAATCAAGCTTGGACAGGCCCTCGAGGGTCGTCGCCGGCTGCAGGTTGGTGCTGGAGGCGCCCCCTCGATCACCTAGCGCAGCGCTGCCCACGCGCGCAAATCGTCCGGCTTGATCCTGCCTATTTTACGATGTAGCACCGCCCCATCTCGCCCGAGTACCACCGAGAATGGCAGGCCACCGCTCAGGTTGCCCAGCGACCGGCTGAGTTCGACCCCGGCCGTGCCCGCCATCGCAACCGGGAATTGCAGGGGTTGGCGACCCAGGAAGGTGTTGACCGCCGCCACCTGGTCTACCGCCAGGCCCAGCACTTGCCAGCCCTGGGCCGCACGCTCGCGGTAGAAAGCGTCCAGCATCGGCAGCTCATCGACGCACGGAGGGCACCATGTGGCCCAGAAGTTCAGCAGCAATGGCTTGCCGCGCAGGCTGCTCATCGCGAGTCTGCCGCCATCCGGTGTTGCAAAATCGAGCCGCCAGAAGGATTCCACCGCGCCGTCCGCACTGTCTCGCAAGGACGTGCGCCACCATGCCAGACCGGCGCCGCCCAGCACCGCTGCGGCCGCAACCGCTGCGAACAGGGCGCGCCTGCGCGCAGGCAAGGCGAAATCCTCCCCGGCAGAACTGTCGATGGCTGGCTTCATGGTGTCGAATCATGCATCAAGCGGCGCACGGTATCCAAGTCCGCCCTCAGCGCACGGTCTTTCCCATCGACGCGACGGGCGCCGCGAATGTCATCGCGGTCGTAGACAAGAAAGTGAACGCCTACATTTTCTTGGAGTTCGGGGCAGAAGCTGTGCACGCTCAGCACGTCGACAGGCGCACCGGCCAGACCTTTGGTGGTCCGTGTCTCGAAGTCCGCACGCATCTCCAGCAGCATCAGTTCAGCGGATTTCGGGTCATCGCAGAACAGCTCGATGCGAATGTCCGAGTGGCGGGTGGCCGTCCCCATCCACACCGCCCCGCTCAGATAGGGCCGAAAACTGGCCATGCGCGACATCCATTGCAGCGCCAGACGCCGCAAGGCCAGCAGTTCGCCGGGCTGGGAATCGGCACAGAAGACGGCAATGTGTTCGCGCACCGCGTCCTCCAATTCCTCGTTGCCAGGCAGTGCCGTGCGAGCCGGCAGTCCCATCTGCCTGAGGGCATGGCGCTTGGCCTGGCCAAAGTCCAGCCCCTCGTCGACCACCAGCCGAGCCGCCACCGCCGCGATTTCCCGTTGCACCGTGTCCATGCGGGCGATTCTCCGATGTTTTGGCACTCTAGAATCGCCGCATGCATATTCATATCCTGGGAATCTGTGGCACCTTCATGGGCGGCGTTGCCGCTCTGGCGGCCGAAGCCGGCCACCGCGTGACCGGTTGTGACGCAGGTGTCTACCCACCCATGAGCGACCAGCTTCGCTTGCTCGGTATCGAACTCATCGAGGGGTTTGGCGCAGACCAGTTGGCGCTCAATCCCGATCTGTACGTCATCGGCAACGTCGTCAGTCGCGCGCATTTGGCCGACGGAACGCCCAAGTTTCCCTTGATGGAGGCCATCCTCGATGCCGGTGCACCCTACACCAGCGGCCCCCAATGGCTGGCCGAGCACGTGCTGCAGGGGCGCCACGTGGTCGCCATCGCCGGCACCCATGGCAAGACCACGACCACCGCCATGACCACCTGGATTCTGGAGTCGGCGGGGCTGCAGCCGGGTTTCCTGATCGGTGGCGTGCCACTGAATTTCGAGGTGTCGGCCCGACTGGGACGCACCGAAAGGGGCACGGCCGGCGCGGCGCCGTTCGTGATTGAAGCAGACGAGTACGACACCGCCTTCTTTGACAAGCGCAGCAAGTTCGTGCATTACCGCCCGCGCACCGCCGTGCTGAACAACCTGGAGTTCGATCACGCCGACATCTTCGATAACCTGGCGGCGATCGAGCGCCAGTTCCACCATCTCGTGCGAACCGTGCCCGGCACCGGGCCGCACGGGTCCGGCCGGGTGATCGTCAATGGTCTGGAGGAGAGCCTGACTCGCGTGCTACACGCTGGTTGCTGGAGCGAAGTACGCAGCTTTGGCGCAGCCGTGAGCGACTACCAGGCGCTTGGCGACCCCACCCGCTTTGACGTCCTTTGCCAGGGCCAGGCCGTGGGCAGCGTGGCGTGGTCACTGACCGGGACGCACAACCAGATGAACGCGCTGGCGGCGATTGCAGCGGCGCACCACCTTGGCGTCTCACCCGAAGTCAGCGCCCGCGCGCTGGGCAGCTTCCAGAACGTCAAGCGACGCATGGAACTGTGCGGCAGCGTCGGCCGACCCGGTGGGCACATCGCGGTCTATGATGACTTCGCGCATCACCCAACCGCCATCCGTACCACGCTCGATGGCCTGCGTCGCAAGCTCGGGCCCCGACACCGCATCCTGGCGGTGTTCGAGCCGCGCAGCAACACCATGAAGCTAGGCGCCATGAAGGCGCAATTGCCCTGGAGCCTGGAAAGCGCGGACCTGGCCTTCTGCAACCGCGCCGGCCTGGGCTGGGACCCGGTCGAGGCACTGGTTAGCTTGGGGGAAAAGGCCCGGGTGGCCGATTCGGTTGACGAACTGGTGTCGCAGGTGGTCGCCAGCGCCCACGATGGCGACCACATCGTCTGCATGAGCAATGGCAGCTTTGGCGGCATCCACCAGAAACTCCTGCAGGCGCTGGCCCAGCCATCCTGAAGGACGCGGCCGGCCAGGCCGGCCCGCTACGCTTCACACCGGCGCCATCGCCTGTCAGATGGCCGCTGGGATAGCTTCGCCACCCGTCGCGGGTGACCGCGCGATCTACTGCTTGCGCCGCTTGGCAGCGCCCAGGCCGGCCAACGCCAGCAGGGCCAATGCCAGCGAGCCCGGTTCCGGCACCCCGGTCGGCGGCGCGCTGAACTCGACGATGTAGCCAACCCGGTAGTCGGGGAAAGAGGGGTTGCCGATGTCATTCCAGGTGCCCCCGGCGCCCCAATTGATGACGACCTCGTCCTCACCCGCTGAGCAGCAGTTGTTGGGCTCGCCTGCAGACCAGTTGGTGAACGACAGAACGCTGCCGGCCTCCGGGCCAGCGACCCAACGGAAAGTCCCTTCGGCGGCTGCGTCGGTGGCGGCAATCCAGGCGGTGGCGCCAGTGAGAGAGGTGATGAAGGTGTGCTCAGACATGTCGGTGACGGTGGCCAGGTAACCCGTCCATCCTGCATGGGTCAGGGTCCCGGCATTTGCCAACGCCTCGGCAAACGTGAATCCGCCGGGGACGCCGATGTAATCGTAGTAATGCCCATTGGTCGGGTTGAGCGTTGGCGCCGCACTGGCTGCTGCGACCAGCGCCAAGCCGGCGACAAACACTGCTAGCTTCTTTTTCATCGGGGTCTCCAGGTAGTTATCAAGGCGAGCTCAAGCAATATCCGGACCCGATCGGTAAGTGCTTGATCTCGCTGGAGCGAGCCGGGGGATTTACGTCTTCCAGCCCCTGGCTGTCAAAGATTCCGACAGGTCTCGCGAATCGTCCCCGCGAGGAGTAAGCCGCTTGGACGACCCACGCGACCTCCCTTCGTCACAGCGTCCGCCGCGCCACCACGGCGTCGGAGAGCACCTGCAGCGCCTTCAATGAGTCGTCCCAGCCCAGGCAGGCGTCGGTGATGCTCTTGCCGTAGACCAGGGCCTGCACGTCGTCCTTACCTGGGGTGAATTTCTGCGCTCCAGCCTGCAAATGGCTTTCGACCATCACGCCAAACACACTCTTGGAACCCGCTGCAATCTGGCTGCCGATCTCGCGCGCCACTTCAAGCTGCTTCTCGTGCTGCTTGCTGCTGTTGGCATGGCTGCAGTCCACCATCAAGGTGGTCGGCAGCTTGGCGGCGGCCAGATCCTTGCAGGCGGCGGCCACGCTGGCGGCATCAAAGTTAGGCGCCTTGCCACCGCGCAGGATCACGTGGCAATCCTTGTTACCGTTGGTTTGCACGATCGCGACCTGGCCGTTCTTGTGAACCGACAGGAAATGGTGCCCGCCGGCGGCGGCCTGGATGGCATCGGTGGCGATCTTGATGTTTCCATCGGTGCCGTTCTTGAAACCGATGGGAGCGGACAGGCCGGACGCCAGTTCGCGGTGCACCTGACTCTCGGTGGTTCGCGCGCCGATGGCGCCCCAGGAGATCAGGTCACCCAGGTATTGCGGCGAGATCACATCGAGGAATTCGCTGCCGGCGGGCAGGCCCATGCGATTGATCTCGATCAGCAACTGGCGGGCGATACGCAGGCCCTCGTCAATGCGGAAGGTCTCGTCCAGGTAGGGATCGTTGATCAGCCCCTTCCATCCCACCGTGGTGCGCGGCTTCTCGAAATACACGCGCATCACGATCTCCAGCGTGTCGGCGTACTTCTCACGCTGCACTTTGAGATGGCGGGCATAGTCCAGTGCGGCGGCCGGGTCGTGGATCGAGCAAGGGCCGATCACCACCAGCAGGCGATCGTCCTTGCCGCGCATGATGTTGTGGATGTTGTGCCGGGTCTTGGTGATCAGCGTCTCCACGGGCGTGTGGTGAATCGGGAAGAAGCGGATCAGATGCTCTGGGGGCGGCAACACGGTGATGTCCTTGATGCGTTCGTCGTCAGTCTGGCTGGTGCGGTCGGTGGGGTGGGCTTGCGCATGGGCATACCAGGCATCAGCGGTGGACGAAGTGGCTTTGGCGTTCATGGGACTCTCCTAGGTGAATCGGGTTGAAAACAGAGCAAAAAAAAACCGCCGGGGCTCCGGCGGTTTTCAGGGAATCAGGACGTTTCTTTTGGGTACGTTCAGAACTCTCTACCGCCACAGGCGCTTGAGAACCAAAAATAGCTAAAAAAGAACTGAACCGATTTCATGGCTGCAAATGTAGCATAGTCAAATCACACGAACCTGACGCTTGAGCAGTTGAGGACAGGGCAAGGCTCGCTGCGCGTAACGATGGTCTGTCCCGCAAAGCTTCAGGCTGTGCCGCCCACCGTCAGGCCATCGATGCGCAGGGTCGGCTGCCCGACACCCACTGGCACGCTCTGCCCCTCCTTGCCACAGGTTCCCACGCCGCTGTCGAGCTTCATGTCCTTGCCGATCATGCTGACGCGGGTCAGGGCATCCGGGCCATTGCCCACCAGGGTGGCGCCCTTGACCGGATAGAGAATCTTGCCATTCTCCACCCAGAACGCCTGGCTCGCGGAGAACACGAACTTGCCCGAGGTGATGTCCACCTGCCCACCACCGAAATTGGTGGCGTACAAGCCTTTCTTGATGCTGGCGACGATTTCCTCGGGGCTCTTGTCGCCGGCCAGCATGTAGGTGTTCGTCATGCGTGGCATGGGCGTGTGCGCATAGCTCTCGCGCCGGCCATTGCCGGTCGGCTTGACACCCATCAGGCGCGCATTCATGGCGTCCTGGATGTAACCCTTGAGGATGCCGTCCTCGATCAACACGTTGCGCTGGCTGGGGTTGCCTTCATCGTCGACGTTGAGCGAGCCGCGCCGCTGCGCCAGCGTGCCGTCATCCAGCACCGTGACACCCTTGGCCGCGACGCGCTGCCCGACCCGACCGGTGAAGGCGCTCGACCCCTTGCGATTGAAGTCGCCCTCCAGCCCATGCCCGATCGCCTCATGCAGCAGAATGCCGGGCCAACCCGGCCCCAGCACCACCGTCATCTCACCGGCGGGCGCGGCACGCGACTCCAGATTGGTCAGCGCGGCGCCGACTGCCTCGTCAACATACTGGGCGATGCAGGCATCGTCGAAGTAGGCCAGGCCAAACCGGCCGCCGCCGCCGGCAGAACCCATTTCACGACGGCCCTTTTGTTCAGCGATCACGGTCAGGCTCAGGCGCACCAGCGGCCGCACGTCGGCCGCCAGGGTCCCATCGGCGCGCGCCACCAGCACCACGTCGTACTCGCTGGCCAGGCCGGCCATGACCTGGGCGACGCGCGGGTCCTTGGCGCGAGCGGCCTGCTCCACCTTCTCGAGCAGGCTCACCTTGGCCGCACTGCCCAGGCTGGAAATCGGATCCAGTTCGTCATACAGCGCGCGTGACGAGGCAATTCTCTGGGCCGCGGTCTTGACCCGGCCGCTCTTGCTGGCGCTGGAAATCGTGCGCACCGTGCGCGCGGCATCAAGCAGCGAGGCATCCGAAATGTCGTCGGAGTAGGCAAAGGCGGTCTTCTCGCCAGACACGGCGCGCACACCCACACCCTGGTCGATGCTGAACGACCCGGTCTTGACGATGCCCTCCTCCAGGCTCCAGCCCTCGCTGCGCGTGTATTGGAAGTAGAGATCGGCCTCGTCGACTCGGTGTGCCTTGATCTCGGCCAGCGCGCGCCACAGGTGGGTTTCGTCCAGGCCGAACGGTGTCAGCAGCAGGCGCTTGGCGATGGCCAGGCGTTCGAGGGTCGGTTCACGAGAAATCATGCTGCGATTCTAGGCGTCCCGGCGCACCGGCGCGGCCGCACGGGCATCACGAGGGGCTGCCTTGCGGCTCAACCGGCGGATTGCGCCCCAGCCACCAGTCAAACAGCGCCGAATCATCGTTGGCCGCCAGGCCGGCAGCGCTGGCCTGTGCAAACAGGTCGCGTGCCAGCGGACCCAGCGCCCCGGCAAAGCCGAGCTGCCGCGCGGCCTCCACCGCCAGACGGGTGTCCTTTTCAAGCAGCGTCATGTGCGCACGCGGCGTGGCCTCACCGGCGATGGCGCGGCGCAGGCGATCGCTGCCGATCCAGCTTTGCCCGCTGGAGCGCTCGATCACGTCCAGCGTGCGGCCCGGATCCAGACCCATGCGCTGCGCCAGCGCCAGCGTCTCCGCGGCACCGGCGAGGTTGATGCCGGCCAGCAGGTTGTTGACCAGCTTGGTGCGTGCCCCGTCGCCGACGCGCGCACTGATGCGAAACACATTGCAGGAGATTGCCCGGATCAGCCGCTCGTGGCGCGCGAACACCGCCTCCGGGCAGGCCACCATCAGGCTCATTGAGCCGTCTTTGGCGCGCGCCGGTCCACCCGACATCGGCGCATCGATGGTGTCTACCCCCCGCTGCGCCAGACGACCGGCCAGACTCTCGGTATCCGGCGGGCCTATCGTCGGGCACAGCATCACCGCCTGCCCGCTGTGCAGCACCTCGGCCACGCCGCCCGCTCCAAACAGCACATCCTGCGTTTGCGCGGCATCGACCACGCAGACCACGACCGCGCAAGCCCCCTTTGCGGCCATGGCGGGCTGCGCACACGCCACCGCGCCCAGCGGCTGCAGCGCCCGCATACGCTCGGGCACGATGTCACAGACCTGCACACGCCAACCCTGGGCGAGCAGGTTCTGCGCCATGGCGCCGCCCATGTTGCCGACCCCGATCACGGCCACCGGCGCCGTTGCGCCCGAGACGGCATCGCCACCCTGGCTTGCGTCCGACGAGGGTTCGGCCGTTGCAACCACGGCTAAGACTGCACCAGCCGTTTGGACTTGGCGATCGACATCAGGATGCCCAGACCCATGCCCAGGGTCACCATCGCCGTGCCGCCGTAGCTGATAAACGGCAAGGGCACGCCTACCACCGGCAGGATGCCGCTGACCATACCCATGTTGACGAAGGCATAGGTGAAGAAGATCAGCGTCACGCTGCCCGCCAGCAGTCGCGAGAACAGCGTCGGCGCATCCATGGCGATCATCAGCCCGCGCAGGATCAGGAAGATGAAGGCGGCAATCAGGCCCAGGTTACCGAGCAGGCCAAACTCCTCCGAAAACGCGGCGAAGATGAAGTCGGTGGTGCGCTCGGGGATGAACTCCAGGTGCGTCTGCGTGCCCTGCATGAAGCCCTTGCCGCCGACCCCGCCCGAGCCGATGGCAATCATGCCTTGAATGGTGTGAAATCCCTTGCCCAGCGGGTCCCGCGTGGGATCCAGCAAGGTGCAGATGCGCTGCTGCTGGTAGTCATGCAGCACCGGCCAGCGCACCCCTTCGGCACACAGGCGCGGCTCGAAGATCACCACCAACACCACCAGCACGCCGCCCAACAGCACCGGCGGCAACACCCATTTCCAGCTCAGGCCGGCAAAGAAGATCACCGACAAACCCGCCGACAGCACCAGAATCGCCGTCCCCAGGTCGGGCTGCTTGATGATCAGCGCGATCGGCATTGCCAGCAACAAACCCGCCGCCGCAAAGTCGAGCGGACGCAGTTGCCCCTCGCGCTTCTGAAACCACCAGGCGAGCATCAGCGGCATGGCGATCTTCAGGATCTCGCTGGGCTGAATCGTGATGCCCAGGTTGATCCAGCGGCGCGCACCCTTCTTGGTGACGCCGAAGATCGCCACCGCGATCAGCAAAGCCAGCCCGATCGTGTACAGCGGTACCGCCAGCGACATCAGCCGCTGCGGTGGAATCTGCGCCACCAGCATCATGATGCCGGCGGCGATCAGCATGTTGCGCCCATGGTCCTGAAAGCGCGTGCCGTGGTCATGGCCGGAGGAATACATGGTCAGCATGCCGGCGGCAGCCAGCATCAACACCGCCGCAATCAGCGGGCCATCAAAACCGCGGAACCAGGGAAGAATGCGCCGCCACAGCGCGGGGGATTCAAATGCAACAGCCATGAGACGGGATTATCGCCATTCAAGGCCCGCACCGGTGGCACGGCGCGGGCAGCAGCCGCTGACTATGATGGCAGCATGACCACCACGCACCTGCTCTACCTGCATGGCTTTCGCTCCTCTCCGCTGTCAGCCAAGGCCCGCACCATGGCGGCCTGGGTGGCCCGGCATCGCCCCGATCTGACCTGGTGGTGCCCGCAGCTCCCCCCCTCGCCGCGCGCTGCGGCCGAACTGGTCACGCACGGTATTGCCGACTGGCCACACGCATCGATGGCCGTCGTGGGTTCCTCGCTGGGAGGCTTCTATGCCACCTGGGTGGCAGAACAGACCGGTTGCCGGGCGGTGCTGCTCAACCCCGCTGTCGACCCGGCGCGTGACCTGTCGCAGCATCTGGGCGAGCACACCCTCTGGCACCAGCCACAGGAGCGCTTCTATTTCCAGCCCGAGTACGTGGACGAACTGCGTGCGCTGCAGTGCGGTGGACCACGGCAGCCCGAACAGTACTTCTGCGTGATTGCTAAGGGCGATGAAGTGCTGGACTGGCGTGAGATGACGGCCCGCTACCCCGGCGCCCACATCAAGCTGCTACCCGCTGGCGACCACGCCTTGAGCGATTTCGACCGGCACCTCGAGGAGATCGTCAAGTTTCTTGGCCTGGACTGAGCTTGGCGGTTTTGCTGGGACAATCGGTCCCATGTTTTTATTGTTTGAAGAAGCCGGCAAGCATCTGGCCGGCCGGGTGCTGTCGGAAACCGATTCCTCAGCCCAAGTCGAGCTCGACAGCGGCAAGCGCGTCAAGGTCAAGGCTGCCAACATGCTGCTCAAGTTCGAGAAGCCGGCGCCCGCTGAACTGGTCAGTTCGGCCCAGGCCCTGAGCCAGAGCATTGAGCTGGAACTTGCCTGGGAGTTCGCGCCCGACGAGGAATTCGGCTTCCACGATCTGGCACGCGACTACTTTCAGACCCATCCAACGTTGGTGGAGCAGGCTGCGGCGCTGTTTCGCCTGTTCGAGGCACCACACTACTTCCGCCGCGCCGGCAAGGGGCGTTTTCGCAAGGCCAGCGCCGACATCCTGGCGCAGGCGCTGGCAGCCATCGAAAAGAAGAAGCAGCTCACCTTGCAGGTCGAGCAGTGGGTGCAGGAGCTCCAGGCCGGACGCTGCCCTGATCCGATCCGCGAGCAGCTCTACAAGATCCTGTTCAAACCGGACAAGAACGCGCCGGAATACAAGGCCGTGGTGGACGCCTCGCGCGCCACCCATCTGGGGCCGCTGGAACTGCTGCAGAAGGTCGGCGCCATCGATTCGCCCTACCAGTTCCATTGGCGCCGCTTCCTGTTGGAGAGCTTTCCGAAGGGCACCGGATTCCCGGCCGTGCAGGCACCCCTGATCAAGGACGAGTTGCCGCTGTCGACGGCGCAGGCTTTCTCGATCGATGACTCGGCCACCACCGAGATCGATGACGCGCTCTCGGTGCAGGGCCTGGGCAGCGGCACCGTGGTGCTGGGCATTCACATCGCCGCGCCGGGCCTGGCGGTCTTGCCCGGCAGCCCGATCGACCAGTTGGGGCGCGCGCGCCTGTCCACCGTCTACATGCCGGGGCACAAGATCACCATGCTGCCCGACGCCGTGGTGCAGGCCTACACCTTACAGGCCGGCCAAGCCTGCCCGGCCGTGTCCTTGTACGTCACGCTGAACGAAGCCACGCTGGAGGTCCAGTCCAGCGAGACCCGGCTGGAGCGGGTGATGATCGTCACCAACCTGCGCCACGATCAGCTCGACGCCATCGTCACGACGCAGTGGCTGGAGGACCCTGGCTTCAGTCACCAGGCCGACCCGCAACCCCTGCAGCTGGAGCGCCAGGCGCTCTCGTTCCTGTACCAGTTGGCGAAGAAGCTGAAGGCCGCGCGCGAAGTGGTGCGCGGCAAGCCGGAGAGCTTCAACCGGCCGGACTACAACTTCCGCCTGCAAGACAAGCGTGCCGAGGAGCCGGCCGGCGACGAGACCGTTGAGATCAGCGTGCGCCAGCGCGGCGCCCCGCTGGACCTGATCGTCGCCGAGGCCATGATCCTGGCCAACAGCACCTGGGGCGGCTGGCTGGCCAGCCTGGGTGTGCCCGGCATCTACCGCAGCCAGGCCAGCCTGGCACCCGGCGTCAAGGTACGCATGGGTACCAAGGCCCTGCCGCACGCCGGCATCGGCGTGCCCAGCTACTGCTGGAGCACCTCCCCGCTGCGCCGCTACACCGACCTGGTGAACCAATGGCAGATCATCGCCTGTGCCCGCCATGGCAAGACGGCGGCACTGGCGGCGCCCTTCAAGCCGAAGGACGCCGAGCTGTTCTCCATCATCTCCAGCTTCGATGCCGCCTACAGCGCCTACAACGGCTTCCAGGGCGCCATGGAGCGTTACTGGACCCTGAAGTACCTGCAACAGCACGGGCTGGACGTGATCAACGCCACGCTGTTCAAGGAAAACCTGGTGCGCGCCGACGACCTGCCCCTGGTGCTGGGCGTTCTGGGCGCCAGGGACCTGCCGCGCGGCTGCCGCCTGCGCATCAAGCTGGGCGCGATCGACTTCGTCAGCCTGGATGTCACCGGCACGGTACTGGAGCGACTCGACGCCGAAGCGAGCGCGGCCGATGCGGCGACAGCGGACGAGGAGGAAGACGACGTGGCGGTCGGCCCGATCGCCATCGCGGTGGACCTCAATGAGGCCGAACCCGGCCCCGGCGATAATTCCCAGCCGTGAATCTGCGCGCTTTCAGCACCCTTCAGCTCGCCCTTGGCGCCTCGGTCGCAGTGCATGCGGTGCTGCTGAGCGTGCGCTTTGTCGATCCCGAGGCGTTTCGGCGTGTTTTCGAGGACGCGCCGCTCGAAGTGGTGCTGGTCAACGCCCGCACCAATGAGCGACCCGAGCAGGCCAAGGCCATCGCCCAGTTCTCCATGGCCGGTGGCGGTGACGCCGACAAGGGCCGCGCCAGCAGCCCGCTGCCGCCCTCCATGGTGGCGGAGACCGGCGAGACCATGGAGGAAGAAGAGCAGCGCAAGTTGCAGGCCATGCAGGAGCAGCAGAATCTGATGCTCGCACAAATCAAGAGCCAGCTCGCCGCCCTGC
>Ga0208628_1000651_pt1 | contig 15335 bp, 2 predicted proteins | sample LakWasMet16_LOW5_2_FD_183864 | JGI IMG/M metagenome (GOLD analysis project Ga0208628, IMG submission 183864) | Freshwater sediment methanotrophic microbial communities from Lake Washington under simulated oxygen tension - Sediment Metagenome... | ecosystem: Environmental > Aquatic > Freshwater >... | reverse complement strand
ATAATTATCCAAGTGGAGTTTACAACGTAGTTGTAACGCAAGGTGAAGATGTGAGAACTGTTCGCGTTGTGAAAAGATAAATTATCTTTAACTAATAAATAAAAAGACCTTCGAGAAATTGAGGGTCTTTTTTTGTAAACAATTGTCTAAAAAAAGCGAATAATAAATAGAATAATATAAATATGAAATTGCTCTAATTTTTAATTATTTGTTAGAGATGAATGAATAATTACCCATATTAAATGCTAAATGCGTTATTTTACTTACCTAAATTTAATAAAGAAAACAAATATTACCAATACATTAACACAACATAACTTTAGTATTTCTATAAATATATTCAGTTAGGAGTATTAAACGATAACAATTAAATAAAGAGAAACCCTTTATTCACCTATTAATTTGAGCAGTCCTATTGAATCAAGTTTCTGTATAGTTATTATATACTTATAGCATTACATTTTTTTGATTCACTTCCCTATCTTTAAATGTCATAATTATATCAATTAATAAAATTAATTTTTAGATATATTTTTATTATCAGATGTAGTACTAAAGTCTTAAATTATAAAACCATGAAATCATTTTTATTTTCAATATTCCTCTTGCTTTTTGCATTCAATGTTAATGCGCAAGTAGGTATAGGTACTACTTCTCCTGATTCTTCCTCAATGTTGGAAATTAACTCTGCAAACAGTGGGTTACTGATTCCAAGAATTGATTTGACAAGTTCAACTGACATAGTAACTATTCCTTCGCCTGCTACTTCATTATTGGTATACAATACAGGCATTGGAGGATTAAGTCCAGCAGGTTATTACTTCTGGAATGGTACTACATGGACAACTTTAGCGGGGTCTGGTGGTAGCGACTGGACAATAACAGGAAACTCTGGAACTGCACCTGGTACTAATTTTATTGGTACAACAGATGCGGTTGATCTTAGAATAAAGACAGCAGGTGCTGATCGATTAAACATTTCAAATGCTAATGGACAGTTGCAATCTTATGCAACATCTGGTTCTGCTGCTACTCCGAGCTATTCATTTAGTGGCACTCAAACTTCTACTGGAATGTTTAACCCTACAACTGATAATTTAGGGTTCTCTACTGCGGGATCTGAAAGAGTTAGAATTGAAGCTGATGGTGATGTTGGTATAGGTACTTTCCCTCTTGTTCCTGATGCTTCGGCTAAATTAGAAATCAAAGCAGCAGACCGTGGATTATTGATACCAAATGTTGCATTATTAGCAACTAATAATAGTACTCTTCCAATTAATGCGCCTGCAACATCTCTTTTAGTGTATAATACAGCTACCGCTGGTGTTGCTCCAAATAATGTTCTCCCAGGTTATTATTATTGGGATGGTGCCAGTTGGGTTCCCTTAGCCACAGGAACAGTAACTCAAGATTGGACCATACTTGGAAATACAAACATCGTTGATGGCACCAATTTTATAGGAACAGGTGCTTCAACCAATATCGATGTTGCTTTTCGAAGAAATAATGCTGCCGCTGGAAAAATAGGTCCCTCAAGTACCTCTTTTGGAGTTGGAGCACTAAATGTTGGTGCCGCTACTACCAGTACCGCTTTTGGAACTAGTGCATTAATCGCTAATACTACTGGAGCCGCTAATGTTGCTGTTGGTAATGGTGCATTAGCAACCAATATTACTAGTGCAAATAATACGGCGGTTGGAACGAGTGCTTTGGCGGCCAATACAGCAACTGGAAATACGGCAGTAGGATTTAATGCACTATTATCAAACACTAATGCCACAAATAATACTGCTGTTGGTAACTTGGCATTAGGAGCCAATACTACAGCTACAGATAATACCGCATTAGGATTTCAAGCATTAAGAAATAATGGGATTGGAGGTACTACTAATACAGCTGTTGGGAGTAATGCTATGTTTACCAATACAACAGCGGCGGGAAATACAGCCATTGGATTTAGTGCTTTACGATTAAATAGTACTGCAGTTGGTAATACTGCGGTGGGTTCTCAGGCATTAAGAAATACCACAGCGGCTAATAATACTGCCGTTGGTTCATCTGCTTTATTAGCCAATACTTCAGGTACAGGTAACACTGCCGTTGGAGCTTCTGCATTGGCAGCTAATACTACAACTGCAAATAACACTGCTGTTGGAACCTCTGCTTTGTCAGTCAATACTGCAATAGGGAATACCGCTTTGGGTTTCTCTGCTTTGGCAGCAAATACTTCAGGTACTGGTAATACTGCCGTTGGAACCTCTGCTTTAGCAGCTAATACTACAACTGCTAATAATACAGCTGTTGGTTCCTCTACTTTAGCCGCTAATACATCTGGAGCAAGGAATACTGCTGTTGGTACCTCAGCTTTGGCAGCCAATAATTCACCAAGTGACAATACCGCTATTGGTTATAATGCTTTAAGTATAAATACATTTAATGCTGGTGGAGGCAATCAAAATACAGCAGTTGGAAGTGGCGCATTAGCAACGCTTAATGGAGGAGTAGGGAATACCGCTGTGGGATATAATGCTTTAACGGCTAGCGCTACTCTTTCTCTGAATAACACAGCTGTAGGGGCTTTAGCATTATCAGGAATAAATAACGCAGCTTCTAGAGATAATGTTGCTGTTGGTTATAGTGCGATGATACAAAATGGTGTTATTACTGAATCTGTAGCTATAGGATCGAATGCTTTGTATAGTGCTGCTAACACTTCAACAAGGAATACGGCTGTTGGTAAAAGTGCGGGATCTAATATAACTTCAGGAACGGATAACGTTTTAATAGGTACCAATGCCCAAACTTCTGCAGCAGGTTCTATTAGAGAAATTGTAATTGGTTCTGCTGCTACTGCGGGTACTTATCCAATTACGATTGGTGGTGGTGCTGCTTATAGTGGCGCATATGTAAATGCACCGAGTTGGTCTACTTCATCTGATAGAAGATTAAAATCAGACATTAAAGACTCTCCATTAGGATTAGATTTTATAAAAACACTACGTCCTGTATCCTATTTCCGTAAAGATGATATAAATAAAAAGACAGAGTATGGTTTTATTGCACAAGAACTAGAAGTTGCGCTTACTAATGCTGGATCAACCAATAATGGGATTCTTGGAAAAACTTCAAATGGAATGTTTGCTGTTCGCTACAATGATTTTCTTCCTATAACTGTAAAGGCAGTACAAGAACAACAAGAAGAGATTGAAGCTCTTAAAAAAGCCAATGAAGAACTTCAAAAAACAAATGCGGCTATCTTAAAACGCCTTGAAGCCTTAGAGGAAAAATAGGATATTCATTTTAGTTCCTTTGCAAAGATTACTCTTATGCTATAAAAATAGGACGCTCCATAATACAAATTCTAAATAAAAAAGTTGATTTCGCATAATTGTGTAATCATCAGCAAATATAAAAAGGGGATAAGTTAGTATAATTCTAATTTACCCCCTTTTTCTTTGCATTGCTTACAGCCAACAATAGTTTTGATGTTATGGGTTTCATATATAATGTTGTAATATAACTATTATTGCTAATGCTATAAATTATCAATTTCTCTTTTTTGTAAATCAATATTTAGTAATATTTTAAAAAATTAATATCTTTTTTGCGTATAGTCTTTAGTTATACATTAAATACATAAATTTTTCTTTCTGTTTTGCCGGCTTGATATTGATTTAACTTAAAAACAATGAAGAATTAACACAACAACACTACAACATCACATTATAAAATTACGAATTTACTTAAGTGTATTTATATCTACAAATAGAATTTATAATGCGAAAACGATTGTATGGCTTGGCCTTACGACTGTTTTGTGTTGTAATGTATTAGTTGTATGGTTTTTATACAGTAGTTTTTTGAATTTTAAATTATAGTTCTCATTTAAATTTGAGAACCCAAAATTCTAAGAACCTAATAGCCATTAACATGAATTAAAACTATTTAACATGAAAAAAATTTTCTTATTATTTTTCCTAATGACTATTTCATTAGGATATTCGCAACCTGGTGCTGGAGCAACAACTCCAATAGCTAGAAACACATGGGATGTGTTTTCTGTCTTTAGTGATGCATACACGCCAGTAGCAGGAACCAGGAATTATAACCCAGGATGGGGACAAGCTGGTTCAGCCAGTGTTGTTTCTATTGCAGGAGACAATGTTTGGCGTGCTACAAATCTTAATTATCAAGGACTTGATTTTGGTAGTAATATCAATGTCGCTGCAATGTCAACATTTCATGTTGATGTATGGACTTCGGATGAAACGTCATTACAGTTCTTTCAAATTAATAATGGAGGTGGAGAAAGATCAGTATCTCTTACGCCATTAAATCAAAACTCATGGAATAGTTATGATATTCCATTAACATCTTGGACAAGTCAATCAGGTTTTTCAGCAGCAAATTTATTTCAATTTAAAATTGTTGGATCTGGTGGGAAAACGGTTTATTTAGACAATATGTATTTTTGGAGAGCAGCAACTGTTCAACCTCCTACAATAGGAGCGTTTACTGTTCCTGCTAAACTAACTACAGATGCTCCATTTATATTGACAGCTCCTACTTCTAACAGCTCTGGTGCATGGTCATATGCTATCAGTCCCGCTGGTATAGCTACAATTAGTGGTAATACAGTAACAATTGCAGGTGCTGGTACAGCTACCATAACAGCGACTCAGGCTGCAGACGGATCTTTTGGCTCTATTTCAACTTCGGCTTCATTAGTCGTATCTATCCCGCCTCCTGCATCAGCAGCACCGCCTCCACCTGTCAGAAATGCTTGGGATGTGGTTTCATTATATAGTGGGGCATATACTCCCACAACTGGAGCAACATGGCAAAATGGAGCAGATGTTTCCATATCTGGAGATAACGCAAGATTTTTTAATGGTTTTACATTAGCTCGACTTGCTTTCGGTGCCAGAAGTATAGTAGGAATGACAACATTACACATTGATGTTTATACTGTTAATCAAAATCAGTTGTGGTTTGAAATAAATGGTAACAGAAAAGTAGTATCTAGTATCCCACTAAATGGTTGGGCTAGTTTTGATATTCCATTAACAGACTACGTTGGATTAAATTTAGCAAACGTTAGTTTTTTTGATTTAAATAACCCTACTGGAGCTGCAGCACCTGTCAAAGTTGTATATTTAGATAATATTTATTTCTACAGAGCAGCAACAGATAATCCTCCAACAATTGGCGCATTAACAGTTCCTAGTCCTAAAACATTTGGAGATGCTCCTTTTGTATTAACTAATCCTACATCTAATAGTTCAGGTGCTTGGTCGTATTCAAGTAGCCCAGCGGGCGTAGTAACCTTCAGTGGAAATACAGCAACCATCGTAGGTGGTGGCACCACAACTATTACTGCAACACAAGCTGCTGTTCCTGGTACTTTTGGTGCCGCAAGTACAACAGCTTCTTTAGTAGTAAATTTTCCAGCACCTGGAACGTCACCAATTCCGCCTGTTAGAAATTCAATTGATGTAGTTTCTATGTATACAGGTACACCAACAACATATGCTAATGGTACTACAGCTGTACAAGCAAGTTGGTCAACAGGTTCTACTAGTTCTAACTTTAGTTTTGCTAACGGTACAGATACTTGTATTCAAGTTAATAATTTAGGATTTTTTGGTTTGGTTACTAATGGCGCTAATTTTAGTGTAGCAGGAATGACAAAACTACATGTAGATATATACTGTAATACACCTATAACCAATATGATATTAAATCTATTGGCGCCAAGTGATAGAAATTATACAACAGGTCCACTTGTAGCAGGTTGGAATTCTCTAGATATTACATTAGCTACTGCTTATCCTGGAGTTTTAACAAATATAAACGGAATCAAATTTGAACAAAATGTAGGTTCTGCGCGACAAATATATATAGATAATGTTTATTTTTATTATGCGCCAACTACACCTACTATTTCTAATTTCTCATCTGTAGCCAAAGTTATGGGAGCGGCACCATTCACATTGAGTGCCACATCTGATAGTCCAGCTACAATTACCTATACCAGCAGTAATGAATCTGTTGCTACAATTATTGGCAATACTGTTACTGTTGTGGGAATAGGAACTTCAACTCTTACTGCTTCTCAAGTAGCTACAGGGTCATTCGCAGCAGGTTCGGCAACGGCTACCTTAACGGTAACAGGTTCCACTACGCCACTTGGGGGTCCTACGGCACCTCCTGTAAGAAATTCATGGGATGCATTTTCAGTATTTAGTGATGAGGCATCTTATACTGTAGTTCCAGGCACTAGGAATTATAATCCTGGATGGGGACAAGCGGGAGCAGGAGCTGTTGTTCTTGCCGGTGCAGATAATGTTTGGCGTGCTTCAAATTTAAATTATCAAGGAATTGTTTTTGGAAGCAACGTAGATGTTTCTGCTATGACACACTTTCACGTAGATGTTTGGACATTTGATGAAACATCTTTGCAATTTTTCCAAATCAGTAATACAACTGGCGAGAGATCTGTTAATTTAGGTTCTCCTTATCCTGCATTAACGCAAGGATCATGGGTTAGTTACGATATTCCTTTAACAGCATGGACAAGCCAATCTGGTTTTACGACTTCAGCATTAAAAGAATTCAAAATTGTAGGTTCTGGTGGGAAAACAGTTTATTTAGATAATATGTATTTCTACAGAGCTGCTACTACTCAGCCACCAACTTTAGGAGCGTTTACCGTTCCTGCACAAGTAGGAGGAGCAGCACCTTTTACCCTGACTCCACCAACTTCTAATAGCGCAGGAGCTTTTACATATAGTAGTAGTAATGAATCTGTAGCCACTATCATTGGAGATATTATCACAATTGTAGGAGCTGGAACTTCTACTATTACAGCAACTCAAGCTGCAGATGGAAGTTATGGTACAGCAAGTACAACAGCTACATTAACTGTGACTCCAGCTGCGGCACCTACACCGCCAGCCAGAAATACCTGGGATGTGGTTTCATTATACAGTGGGGCATATACCTCAACAACTGGAGCAACATGGCAAAATGGTACGGATGTTTCACTATCAGGAGATAACGCAAGATTTTTCAATGGGTTTACATTAGCTCGATTAGCTTTCGGTGCCAGAAGCATAGCTTCAATGACTACTTTGCACATTGATGTTTATACTCTTAATCAAAATCAGTTATGGTTTGAAATTAATGGTAACAGAAAAGTTGTATCAAGCATCCCACTAAATGGTTGGGCGAGTTTCGATATTCCATTAACAGACTACGTTGGATTGAATTTAGCAAACGTTAGTTTTTTTGATTTAAATAACCCTACAGGAGCAGTAGCACCTGTCAAAGTGGTTTATTTAGATAACATCTATTTCTATAGAGCTGCAACCGATGCACCACCAACCATTGGCGCATTAACAGTTCCTACCCCTAAAGTTCTTGGAGACGCTCCATTCACATTAACAGATCCTACTTCTGACAGTTCTGGAACATGGACTTACAGTAGTAGTCCAGCTGGTGTTGTAACCTTTAGTGGTAATACTGTAACTATAGTTGGAGGTGGTACCACCACTATTACAGCAACTCAAGCTGCTGTGCCTGGTTCTTTTGGTCCAGCTTCTACATCAGCACCTTTAGTAGTAACTTATCCTTTACCTGGTGCTTCACCAATTCCACCAGCTAGAAATCCTGCATCTGTTATTTCTATGTATACAGGAACACCTGCTACTTATACAAATGCCCCTAACTATATTATAGGAAGATCATCTTGGACTGGGGCTTCTACTTTAACAGAAGTTTCAAATGGAACAAATACAGCTTTACGTATTGACAATTTAGGTTTTATGGGATTGGTTGATACTGTTTCAGAAAGAAGATTAAATGTAACTGGAATGGATAATTTGCATTTAGATGTTTATTTGAATGCGCCAATCAATACTAATCCAGCATTATCAAGATTGTTTATATTTTTATTAGCTCCTGGAGATAATAACAAAAGTGTAGCAAACCTAGTGCAAGGATGGAATTCTATCGATATTCCATTAAGCGATTATCCTGGAGCAACTCTTTCTAATATTTATGGCTTAAAAATTGAACAGAATTCAAGTCAAACTGGAAATATTCAAATCTATTTAGACAATATTTATTTTAATAAAGCTTGTTATACACCATTAGCTACTATTGTAAGCAATGGCGGAGATTTTTGTTCTGGTTCTAATGCTACTTTTACAGTAAACGGTACAGAAGGATCTACTTTAGATTACACGATAACAGGTCAGGTAGGTACGCAACAATTAGCTTTGACGGGTGCTAATCAAACCATAACTGCAGTAAACCCTAGTGGTGATGTTACATTGGATTTGATTACTGTAACTAACGCAACATGTCTTACTGCTACAAGTAGTAGCACATTTGAAACAGGAAGTTCTACAGTTGCGATTACTACTGAGATTGATTTCAACAATATTGATGATGACTGTGATGGAAGCAAATTTAATGGTCATGCTCCAGTAGTAGTAGATCTTACTACTCCAAGTGGTGCTTTGTTTCCTATAACAACTCCAATTGATTGTTCTGTCGCTACTAATACGGGAGATTATTCAGGAGTAGATGTAAGCTATAAATTCAAAGTTACCAAAACAAATGCACCAACATCAGTTGCCTATGTAACTAGTAATTCGCCAAGTTTTGATTTGTCATTAGCTTCAAATGCAGCTTATTCTTCTACTTTTAGTGTTACAGCAACAGCTATAGTTAATGGAGAAGAGCAACCCTATAATGGAAACACAGTTATATATACAGTACCTTTAGCTTACTTTAGTAATGTTAATACATATTGTGGACAAACCATGCCTGCCATTAATGCGGTTGTCAGATGTACAGTACCAAGTGGTGTTGTCGGAACTTTAGCTTATCGTTTTAAAGTGAAAAACAATATTACGGATACCACAGTAACTTATGACAGTGCTGTTCCAAACTTTAAATTAACAGCGACATCAGTTTATGCTTATGCTACTAGTTATGATGTACAGGTTGCTCCATTAGTTAATGGTGTAGAACATCCTTATAGTGCAGTATGTGTTATTACTACACCAGCTATTCCATTAAATCAAGTAGGACCATGTACACAAACATTGACTTCTTTGAGTGATAGAATTTATGCTAACTATACGATATTTGGATCACAATTGTATAGATTTAGAGTTGCAGAATCTACTGCACCTACTACGTACTACTATGCTACATCAGTGGGGCCAAACTTTAGATTGACAAGTGTTCCAGGATTGCCAGTTAATTTTGGTAAAACGTATTTGGTATCCGTACAAACTGATTTGACAAATAATGAAATCGCAGTTACGTCTTCCTATGATGTACCATGTACGGTAAACACGCCAGCTGTTACAGCGGTAAATGTTGTAGCGAATCAATGTGGTGAGCATTTGGTTACTATCACGGATAGAATTTTCGTTAACTCTGTTCCAAACGCAGTAAGTTATAACTACAGAGTTAAGAAAGGTTTAGCAGGAACAGAGTATGATTTCAATAGTTCGTATACTAACTTCAGGTTGAGTAATGTTGTAGGATTGTCGTTAACATATGCTTCCGATTATTATGTGTCAGTACAATCCATAATTAGAATTGATGGCATAGATTATCCGTCTAACTTTAGTACACCATGTATCATTACTACACCAGATTTCCCAACGGTATCACTTCAGGCATCACAATGTAGTGATGGTAATTTGGAAAACCCAGGGCCATATATGGTTCCAACAACTGGAACACCAATCTATTGTGATTTTGTTTCAGGGGCAACTTATGAATTCAGTTTACAAGAATATGATGGAGAGAATCCAGTAGGAGATCCATTAACATCACTTGTTAGACCAACAAACAACTTTACATTACATCAGGTTGCAGGAGTAGAGCCAAATAAGATTTATTTAGTATCTGTAACATTAACTTCTTATGGAGTTGGACCAATTGGGCATGCTTGTGTTATTCAATCCCCAGCAGCGGCAAGAGAAATTGCTCCTGTAGCAAATGGAAATATGAAAGTTGAGTTTAGTGCAGTGGCTTATCCAAACCCATTTGCAAACAACTTTGTGATTGATGTTAAAACAAGAAACGAATCAGCAGTATCATTAAAAGTATACGATATGATTGGTAGATTGGTAGATCAAAAATCAGTAAATGTTTCAGATTTGGAAGTATCACCAATTGGAGATAATTATCCAAGTGGTGTTTACAATGTAGTTGTAACACAAGGTGAAGATGTGAGAACACTTCGTGTTGTGAAAAGATAATAACATTTAATTTATAATTGAAAATCCCTGCTTAACGGCGGGGATTTTTTTTATAAAGTTTTTTGTATGTAGTAAACAATATTAAAACGGGGCTACTCAATAATTTTATTTGTATACAGAATTTAAAATCATTTTCGTATTTTAATAATTGTGAATAAGTTATGATAACTATTTAATTAGATATTCTTTTTTTATAAAATTATCTATTACTTTTCGCCCATTAAAAATGTATTTTTTTGGTGCTGTATTAGTAATTCAATTCTTTATATGAATTATTATTTTATCTTCTTTTACTTAGCTAAAAAGTCTATATTCCTTTTCTCACTTATTGTAAAAAAATTAAACGTTATTTCTTACATATCACAAAAAAAGATGTATTTCGTCGATAAAAGTTACTTTTTATTGAAAAAAATAAGAAACAATCTTATGTTTGCGATGTAAATAGTATTGCGATTTTATTGCAGTATTAAAAGAGGAATGATTATGAAAAGAGATTATACTATTTTGAGTTTGAGTAGGTGTATAATCCTCAAAAACAAAACTTTGAATTTTAGCTCGTATTTAATTCAGGCAACATCAAAAAACGATAATGTAAGTTCTAGCTTTAAATTGTTTTTAGTGCTGCTTTTTACAAGTTGTTTTAATTTAAATGCACAAGTAAGTTCTTTATTAAATCCAACTTATGGTTATACTTTTTCAAACATAAGCGGTTCCTATGCTCCACTAACTGGTGGGACTGTTTTTCAATCAGGTACAGCATTAAATACAGATACCGTTTCTGGAGCTATTACATTGCCTTCACCATTTACTTTTAACGGAATTAAAGAGAACACTATTTTTATTTCAAATAATGGGTTTATTACTTTTGCAAAAGCGCAATTAACTGCGACCACTAAAAATTCAATTTCGACAACCGTAACTTCTGGATATGATGGTGTGATTTCTGGATTTGGAAACGATCTTGTAGCTGCGGCTTCTGGTACTCCAGAAATTCGATATGGCACAAATGCAAGTAATGATTTTGTTATTCAATATCAAGATCTTGCTATAATTTTAAAAACGGCAACACGTATCACTTTTCAAATTGTTTTAAAAGCTGATGGTAAAACAGTTCAAATTGTTTATGGTCCTAATAACACTGGACAGGCTGCTGCTATTGGGCCTCAAGTAGGGATTAGAGGAACGAGTCATTTAGATTTTTACAATCGGTCACTTTCATCTGGAGGTGATTGGAATGCAACTGGCGGAACAGCTGGAGCAAATAGTTCTAGTACAATGACATGGTTGGATACTTCAATATTACCAACATCTGGCAGAACCATGCAATGGGTTCCTACGACTTACGTTCCCACTTATTTAGCAACACCTTTTACAACCATTCAAGATTTTACCACATTTGTAAATGGATCGGGACCTTCTAATGTTCCTTCGACCAATTGGGCAACTAATGGATATGGAAATGCTTCATGGCAAATAGACAATGTCACAGCTTCAACAACAACAAGTGGTTGGGATAGTACAACGGGTGCTTATTCACCAGTTGATTTTCAAAGTGCAGCTGGAGGACATTCAGCTAGATTTCATTCTAATGCAACAGCTCCTCAAGTTGGTTATTTGGATTATTATGTTAATTTAAGTGCTGGAACGGGAATACTTACGGTTGATTTTTATCATATAAATACCTCGGGAACAGATATTCTTCAAGTATATCTTTCAACAAATGGTGGGGCTACTTTTACTCAAGTTGGAACGGATTTAGGAGTTGCAACTGCATGGACTTATCGTTCATTATCTTTAGGAGCAACAACTGCTTCTAATGCTATAATTCGTTTTAAAGGAACTTCTGATTTTGGATCTTCAGATATTGGAATTGATAACGTAAAAGTTTCACAACCACTGGCGTGTTTAACACCAACAGCGGTAACACCATCAAATATTACAGGAAATTCTGCATCTATAGCATGGACTTGTGCTGGTTGCACAGGAACATTTGACATTGATTATGGTACTTATGGGCATCTTGCAGGTACTGGGACTATTATTTCTGGGATTAGTTCTCCTTATACACTTAATCCTCCTTTAAATTCGAATACAGTTTACACAGTTTATGTTAGACAGAAATGCAATGGTACTCCTGGATTATGGAGTGACCCTAGTGATTTTACAACTTTATATGCATGTCCGGCTAATTTAGGAGCGGGTTTAGTTAACGTTCCCACTTTACCTTACACTTATACAAATCAAACAACGTTAGGTGCAGGTGACAATGTTACTACTTCAAATCCAACTTGTATAGCAGGAAGTCCGAGTTATTATGGAGGAGAAGATAAAACTTATGTTTTTACTCCTGTAGTTTCAGGTACACATACAATTACCTTAACAACAACCGGAATTGATAGAGCTGGGATTATGTTATACCAAGGATGTCCTTTTACTCCCGGAAGTAGTTGTCTTGGATTTACTCAAAATATAAATGGATCAACAAGAGTTTTGTCTCGTTCGTTAACTAGTGGTGTAACTTATTATTTAGTCGTTGATAATTTCCCTGCACCTAACTATATACCTAGTTATAGTTTAAATATTGATTCGCCAGCTACTTGTGGAGTACCTATGGGTTTAGCAATATCTAACGTAACAAGTTCAACAGCAGATCTTGCGTGGGTGGCTCCAGCAACAGTTGGAACTGCGGCAACCTATAACTGGGAGATTAGAAGCTCAGGAGCAGGAGGTAGTGGAACAACAGGATTAGCAGCATCTGGTCAAACAACAGCGCCAACAGTTTCTGTTGTTAGCGCTAGTGGTTTATCTCCAAACACAGCTTATAATTTATATGTTAAAACAAACTGTACGGGTACTGCAGGACCATCACTTTGGGCAGGACCAATAAGTTTTGTAAGTGGATTAAATTGTAATTTAGCAATTCCAATTTCAGCGGGAACATCGGTAACAACAGGAAATTTAGCAACAACAAATTCGGCTTATAATTTATCTGCCTGTGGATTTTCATCGACAGGTAGTGAAGCATTGTATTCGTTCACTTCTACTGCAGCAGGGACTTATTCGTTTAATATTACAAATTTAAATGGTGGTACTGGATTTATAGATTCTTTCTTTAAAGTTGCTTCTCTTGGTTGCGGAAGTGCAGGGTGGAATTGTATAGATGACAATGGATCAACGGGTTCGGATTCTTTTACATTAGCAGCGAACACTACCTATTTTATATTACTAGATTCAGAAGCTACAACTGGTATAGCCAATCATACATTTAATATTACCGCACCAACAACAACACAAACATGTGCTACAGTTGGAACCGTTACAAGTACTACAGCTGTAACTTGTTTTGGAGGTAATAATGGTACAGCAACAATTACATTGTCTGCTACAACTCCTTCAAATAATACAATAACTTATACGGTAGATGGAGGTGCATCAACAACTGGAACTTTATCGGCAGGTGTATTTACCATTTCAGGTTTAACAGCAGGTTCTCACTCGGTAGTTATAACAAATTCAGGTTGTTCAAATATAAGTGTTCCAGTTACTATTACAGGTCCAACAAGTGCATTAACCAATTCAACAACAATAACTGCTTGTGGTAGTTATACATGGTCAGTTACGGGTCAAACTTACACAACAAGTGGAACGTATACTGGTACAACTACTAACGGTAGCGGTTGCACCGTAAATCAAACTTTAGTATTAACAATCACACCGTCATCAACGACAGGTAGTGTAACAACATCTATTTGTTCTGGAAGTTCCTATACATGGCCAGCAAATGGAGTAACTTATACTACTGCTCAATCAGGTATAATCTTTTTCTCCGGATGTAATACGGCTACACTGAATTTGACTATTACTCCAGCAACCACCGCAGGAAGTGTAACAACGTCTATATGTTCTGGAAGTTCTTATACTTGGCCAGCCAATGGTGTAACCTATACAACCGCTCAAACGAATCGTACTTATAATGTTGGATGTAATACAGCTACATTGAATTTGACTATTACGCCAGTAACAACAACAGGAAGTGTTACTACTTCAATTTGTCCGGGAGGTTCCTATACTTGGCCAGCCAATGGTGTAACATATACTACTGCTCAATCAGGTGTAACGGTTATAACAGGATGTAATACGGCAACTTTGAATCTGTCTATTTCATCAGCTACAACAACAAATGGAAGTGTAACGACATCGATTTGCTCTGGAAGTTCCTATACTTGGCCAGCCAATGGCGTAACGTATACTACTGCTCAATCAGGTTTGACTTATGTTTCAGGATGTAATACAGCTACATTGAATTTGACTATCACGCCAGTAACAACAACAGGAAGTGTAACAACGTCTATATGTTCTGGAAGTTCTTATACTTGGCCAGCGAATGGAGTAACTTATACAACAGCACAATCCGGTTTGACTTATGTTTCAGGTTGTAATACAGCTACATTGAATTTGACTATCACGCCAGTAACAACAACAGGAAGTGTAACAACGTCTATATGTTCTGGAAGTTCTTATACTTGGCCAGCCAATGGTGTAACCTATACAACCGCTCAAACGAATCGTACTTATATAGTTGGTTGTAATACAGCAACATTGAATTTAACTATCACGCCTGCAACAACAACAGGAAGTGTAACGACATCAATTTGTTCAGGAAGTTCTTATACTTGGCCAGCAAATGGAGTAACATACACAACAGCTCAATCCGGTTTAACTTATGTTTCAGGATGTAATACCGCCACATTGAATCTAACCATTACATCACCAACGACAACTGGTAGTGTTACAACATCCATTTGTTCAGGAGGTTCTTATACTTGGCCAGTAAATGGCGTAACGTATACAACCGCACAATCAGGGGTGACTGTAGTTTCAGGATGTAATACAGCGACATTGAATTTGACTGTCAACAGCGCTACTTCACATACCACCGTTACTTCCGCATGTAACTCATATACTTGGGCATTGCCATTGGGTAATGGATTAACATATACTTCAAGCGTTTCAGGAGTTACTAAAGTATCTACCAATGCAGCTGGT
>Ga0208628_1000649_pt1 | contig 15379 bp, 13 predicted proteins | sample LakWasMet16_LOW5_2_FD_183864 | JGI IMG/M metagenome (GOLD analysis project Ga0208628, IMG submission 183864) | Freshwater sediment methanotrophic microbial communities from Lake Washington under simulated oxygen tension - Sediment Metagenome... | ecosystem: Environmental > Aquatic > Freshwater >... | reverse complement strand
TGATTGCGTGGAAGTCGACGATGGCGATGCCGGCGCATTGCGACATTGGCAACATCATTTAAGCCTGCTTTCCGGACAACACGATTTACCGGATTGGTCACCACCACGTTATGCGAACTGGACACTGGCAGCGCGCGAGCAATTGAATATCGGCAGTGCCGGTGCTGCGGTATTCCATGTCGAATTAACACCGCAGGATAATGAGGATTGTGTTTGGCAGGCCGGCGATATTGCCGAAATAGGGCCCGAACACTCTGCCGCTGCCATTCGTCAATTTCTCGAAACCTGCAAACTCGATGGCGAACAGAAAGTGGAAAACAACGGCGCTACACACATGCTTTCGCGGCTATTGGCCCGCAGTGCATTGCCTTCGCCGAACGAAGCAGTCGATCTCTCCGTGCCAGAACTTGTCGCACGTCTCACGCCACTGCCACATCGCGAATATTCGATTGCCTCCATTCCCAATGACGGCGCCGTGCATCTGCTGATTCGGCAAATGCATCGGCCCGATGGCAGCCTGGGTCTTGGTGCCGGCTGGTTGACCGAATACGCATCGATTGGCGCATCTGTTGAATTGCGTCTGCGTCGCAACAGCAGTTTCCATGCGCCGGCCGATGACGTGCCCTTGATCATGATCGGCAACGGCACCGGCATCGCCGGCCTGCGCGCCCTGCTGAAAGAACGTGTCGGAAAACCGATCACCCGCAACTGGCTGCTGTTTGGCGAACGCAATGCGGCGCAGGATTTCCATTATCGAAATGAACTGCAGGCATGGCAGGCACAAGGGCGACTGGAGCGATTGGACCTTGCGTTTTCACGCGACCAGGCCGAACCGGTGTATGTACAACACCGCCTGCGCGAACATGCCGGAAAAATTCGTGAATGGCTTGCAGCAGGTGCCGCGATCTATGTCTGCGGCAGCCTGAAAGGCATGGCACCGGCGGTGAATTCCGCGCTCGCGGAAATTATCGGCGCCGATACACTCGAATCTTTAAGCGCGCAAGGACGATACCGTCGCGATGTTTACTAATGCACCTACATTGACGCGGGCGATCAAGTGGCGGGTTTGTATATCGCCGCATTGATGCAGGACAACACGCTGACGACAAACCAGCCAAACGGCAGCAGGCTCAAGGTAATAATCCAGCTAATGCCGAATGCAATGCAGGCAAACAGAAACCAGAAAATAGCCGACAAAATCCGACCTTGTACCAATTGACCCAGTCCCGGAATAAAAAAGCTGCAAATGGCGGCGATCACATTGCCGGCAGAACCTTGACCGTTACTCATGGCGCGTTTCCTTTGATCGGATGAATCCAGTAAGCAAAAGTATAGCCTGCGCAAGACTCGTTGATCACGCGATCTTCCGCTAATCTAGGCATATGACGAAAAGCCGACAACTGCAAGCCTGGGCCCGCGAACGCGCACCGCATTACTGGGCGCTCATTCGCGGCGACAAACCCGTCGGTGTGCTCTTGTTGCTCTGGCCCACCTGGTGGGCGCTGTTTCTGGCCGCCGACGGCCTGCCGCCCATCAAAATCATGATAGTTTTTACGCTGGGCGTCTGGCTGACGCGTTCGGCCGGCTGCATCGTTAACGATTACGCCGACCGCTGGCTCGATGGTCAGGTAAAGCGCACGCAGCAACGGCCGCTTGCGACCGGAAAAGTATCATCACGCGAAGCGATGGTTTTGTTTTGCGGATTGATGCTGATCGCTTTCGGGCTGGTTTGCCTGACGAACCCGCTGACGATCTACATGAGCGTGATCGCGATTTTTCTGGCCGCAAGCTATCCGTTTTTGAAGCGCTACACCTATCTGCCGCAGGTCTATCTGGGCATCGCGTTCGGCTGGGGAATCCCGATGGCATTCACCGCGATCCAGGGCAAGATTCCACATGAGGCCTGGCTGTTGTTCTGCGCCAATCTGCTTTGGACAACCGGTTATGACACCTGGTACGCGATGGTGGATCGCGATGACGATATCCGCATGGGTTCGAAATCGACCGCGATTCTGTTCGGTGATGCCGATTTGATCGCGTTGTCGATTTTGTATGGCGGGTTTATTTGGGCGATGGTACTGCTTGGCCGCAGCACCAGTCTCGGTGTGAACTTTTATATCAGCCTGGTCGTTGCCTGCGGATTTATCGCTTACCAGTTTTATCGCGGTAAAAGCCGCAAACGCGAAGACTGCTTTGCCGCATTCCTAAATAACCAATGGATAGGCTTGGCTATTTTTGCCGGCATTGCTCTGGATCTGATCGTCAAAAAATGATTGGTACCGATTGATTTTTTCATCCGGCTTTTTCATCGCCGCGCGGCTACTCGCGCAATTACCCAGATATCGACCCGTTTCACGCCTGCTTTCAGCAAAGCCCTGGCACACTCGCGCACGGTGGTACCGGTAGTCATTACATCGTCCACCAATGCGACATGTCCCGGCATTGCCCGGTCATTGACCACAAATGCATTTTTCAAATTATGACGGCGCTGGCCCGCATCCAGATAACTTTGCGCCGAGGTATTGCGCGTTCTTGACAATAAATCGGTGCACAGCGGAATGGCCTTGCGCTTCGCGATCATTTTCGCCAATTCCAGCGCCTGATCGAATCCCCGTTTTCTCAGACGAGCAGCGTGCAAAGGCACCGGCACCAGAACATCGGGCCTATCGAAATCCACCGTGTTTCTGCAAAACAACTCGGCCAATAAACGTCCGGCGGCCAAGTCCTGGTGAAATTTCAGTCGCGGCACCAAGGTCGATATCGGCGCGTGATATTGCAACGGTGCCAAGGTCAGCTGGAACGGCGGCTCCCGCCTGACACAGGTAGCGCAGGCTACTGCGGGTGCCGACAGGGGCAACGCACAACGCGAGCAAGCGAGCTGATTCCTTGGCAGTTCGCGCCAGCAAGCCTCGCACAGGTCGATATCGCCCATGCCGGGTTGTTCACAAAGCAGGCAATGTGCCGGCAACAGCGACCAGGCGAGCATTTTGCGAATGCCGTCTACTTTTTCCAGCAAGTTTGGGTTGACAGAGAAGTCCATGCTGACCAGACTGCCCGTCTTTACAATGCTTTGCTGTCAGGGAATCCCTATGTCTGCTGTCATCCGAAATAACTGGTCGCGCGAAGAAGTGCTGACCCTGATGAATCTGCCATTCCCCGACTTGATGCACCGCGCCGGCGTAGTTCACCGTGAACACTTCAATCCGCAGGAAGTCCAGGTGTCCACCTTGTTGTCGATCAAGACCGGCGGTTGCCCGGAAGATTGCGCCTATTGCCCGCAAAGCGCGCGCTACAACACCGGTCTGAAAGCGCATAAATTGCTGACACTCGATGAAGTAATCGAAAAGGCGACACAGGCAAGAAACGCCGGTGCCACCCGTTTCTGCATGGGCGCCGCCTGGCGTTCGCCGAAAGACAAAGACGTGGCCCAAGTTGCCGAAATGGTCAGTGCCGTCAAAGCACTCGGCATGGAAGCTTGTGCAACGCTGGGTATGTTGAGCCCGCCGCAAGCCGATACCTTGAAGCAGGCCGGTCTGGATTATTACAACCACAATCTCGATACCGCGCCGGAAGAATACGGCGACATTATCAAGACCCGCGATTACCAGGATCGTCTCGACACCTTGGAAAACGTACGCCATGCCGGTTTGAAAACCTGCTGCGGCGGTATTGTCGGCATGGGCGAATCGCGCGAACAGCGTGCCAATTTATTGCACAGTCTTGCAACCCTGCCGGAACACCCCGGTTCGGTGCCGATCAATCGCCTGGTGCAAGTCGAAGGCACGCCTTTGCATGGCACCGCGATGCTGGATGCCTTCGAATTCGTCCGCACGATTGCGGTCGCCCGCATCATCATGCCGAAATCGATGGTGCGTTTATCAGCTGGTCGCGCCGAAATGAATGAAGAATTGCAGGCCCTGTGTTTCCTGGCCGGTGCTAATTCCATTTTCTACGGTGAAAAATTGTTGACCACCGGCAATCCGGATGTCGAAGCCGACCAAGCACTGTTCGCGCGTCTTGGTTTGCGTGGCATGCCCTTGATCGAAGAAAGCAAAACCGTGCACGCCGACGTGTTGTGCAGCGACAAAACCCAATCCTGCGCGGCATAAGATCATGGCCCGTATCCTGATCAACGATAAAGTCAAAGCCGAAAAACAGGCGCGTATTGATACGCAGTCTGTTCGCCAGCGCCGGATTATCCAGGCGCGCGACGGCGTTATCGTGAAATGCGACGGCAAAGAACTCATCAATTTCAGCAGCAACGACTACCTCGGCCTGTCGCAACATCTTGATGTGGTATCGGCATTGCAGGAATCGGCGGCCTACCACGGTGTTGGCAGTACCGGTTCTGCCCTGGTCTGCGGTTATCACCAGGAACACGCCAGCCTGGAAAAAGAAATTGCCGAATGGCTCGGTTATGAAAGAGCCCTGTATTTTGGTAGCGGCTATCTGGCCAATTTGGCCGTGATGCAAAGCCTGCTCGGTGCCGGCGATGTTTGCGTTCAGGACAAACTCAATCACGCCTGTCTGCTCGATGGTGCACGTTTGGCGTATTGCGAATTGAAACGTTATCCGCATGTCGATGTATCGGCCGCGCTGCGTCAACTCACCAGTCATCGTGATGGTGCCGCGATGCTCGCGACCGATTCGGTGTTCAGCATGGATGGCGACATGGCGCCGCTGCGCGATCTGGTGTTGCTGACGCGCACGCAAGACGCGATGCTTTATGTCGATGATGCCCACGGTATTGGCGTGCTGGGTCCCGATGGTCGCGGCAGTGTCGCGGCAGCAAAACTCAGCAGCAAGGAAGTCCCGCTGCTCGTGTTGCCGATGGGCAAGGCTTTCGGCGGACAAGGCGCGGTGCTTTGCGGTAGTGAAGCGATCATTGGCCATATCTCCGAAACCGCACGTCCGTATTTATTCAGCACCGCGCCACCACCAGCCATGGCCGCAGCGATGCGTGCAAGCCTGAAACTGATTCGTGCAGAACCCTGGCGTCGGGCAAAACTTGCCTCGCTGATTGCCCGTTTCCGGCGTGCCGGCATGCGTCACGGTCTGCCATTGCACGATTCGCAAACGGCGATTCAACCGATCATGCTTGGCGACAATCAAAAAGCATTGAAAATCGCGAAGTCGCTGGAAGCACAGGGTTACCTGGTCAGCGCGATTCGTCCGCCGACGGTGCCCGAAGGCCAGGCGCGTTTACGCGTAACGCTGACCGCATTGCATACCGAAGAACAGGTGGACGGCCTGATCAAGGCCTTGGCATTTGCGCTGGAAGATAGCCGTCGCCTGCCAGAAAATCACGCAGAAGCTTAAATGCATATCGAGCAACGCGGCACCGGCCCGGCGCTGGTGATGATTCATGGCTGGGCCATGCATTGCGAAATTTTTTCGCCGCTTACTTCATTACTGGAAAAACAGTTCACCTGTTATCTGGTCGATTTGCCCGGTCATGGGCGCAGCATCAATGATCATTCGAATCTTGATATTGCCGCGATCGCGAAAGAAATTTCGGAACGCGTACCCGCCGCGATCTGGTGTGGCTGGTCGCTCGGCGGATTGGTTGCATTGCATGCCGCAAAACATCATGCAATGAAGGGCTTGGTCATGCTGTGCGCATCACCGCGTTTCGTCAAAGCCGATCATTGGCCGCATGGCATGAATACATCGGTGTTTACCGGGTTTGCCGAGGATCTGAAAAAAGATTATCGCGGCACGCTTGATCGTTTTATCAGTCTTGAAGCACAGGGTTCGGATCATATGCGTGAAGAATTACGCGTGTTGCGCGATGCCGTATTTGCTTTCGGCGAGCCGGCCGAGCGCGTATTGTGCGAAGGTCTGGAGTTGCTGGAAAATACCGATTTGATCGAAGCTTGCAATGAGTTGAAAGTATCGAGCTTATGGTGTGCAGGAAAACGTGACCGCCTTGTTTCGCCACTGGCGATGCAAACGGCCAGCGAATTTGCAAATGGTGAATTCATCGCCATTCAAGGCGGCGGTCATGCGCCGTTTTTGACTCATGCCGACCAGGTTGCGCAGGCCATTACCGATTTTTCGAAAAAGAAGGCATGAAATATTTCCGCGCTCCCGTTTTGTTTGAAGCGGCATCGCTGCGACGGAATTTTGGTCGCGCGGCTGGCTCATATGCGCAAGTCGCGGTGCTGCAACGCGAAGTCGAAACCCGATTGATCGAGCAGCTGGATTTTCTGGAAGACCGGCAGCCATTGCGCGTGCTGGATCTGGGTTGCGGCCCCGGACGCGCCAGCGGGGTGATGAAAAAGCGCTGGCCGAAATCGCAGGTGATTGCGCTCGATGCCGCGCTACCGATGCTGAAAGAAGTGCCGAAACAAACCCGTTTCTGGCGGCCGATAAAACGAGTCTGTGCCGATGCTTCATCGCTTCCGTTGATTGATGGCAGCGTCGATGTCATTTTTTCCAATCTGTGTTTGCAGTGGGTTAATGATTTGCCGGCAACGCTGGCGGAATTTCGCCGTGTATTGAAACCGGAAGGCCTGCTTTTGTTTTCGACCTTCGGACCTGACACCCTGCTCGAGTTGCGCGAAGCGTATTGGCAGGCCGGCGAAAAAAATCCGCCGCTCAGTCCGTTCGCCGCGATCCAGCAAATCGGCGATGCGATGATTGCAGCCGGCTTCAAGAATCCGGTGCTGGATCGCGAACTGTATCAGCTGACGTATTCCGACGTTCGTACCTTGATGAAAGAACTGAAAGCGATCGGCGCCAATGATGCGCGACCTCAGCGCGCGCGCGGCCTGTCGGGAAAAACGCGCTTGCAGGGTGTAACCGATGCCTACGAAAAACTTCGCAGCAATAATGTGCTGCCGAGCACCTGGGAAGTTGTTACCGTAATGGCCTGGGGCCCGGCACCGGGTGTTTCGCGCAGGGAACAAGGCGCGGATATTGCAAGTTTTCCGGCGAATGCGATTCCGATACGCCGGCGAACATGATTAAGTCCGCTGTCCTGCCGTAGCTGGTATTTTCACCCTTGACTGGAGTTTGTTATGCGATTTACCACTGCCTTGTTGCTGATGCTTGGCCTCTGTTTACCGACCTCATTGCTGGGCGCAAATGCCACGGCTAAATCCGTACCGGACAAAGTGCTGGTCGAAAATACGGTCGTGCAATATCCCTTGTTCAAAATGCTTGTCGAAGACCAGAAGGAATTTAAAAAGAACTGGCTTGCCGAATTGGGCAGGCTGAAGCTGACCAAGCCCGACAAAGACGGCCAGGTTCTGGCGGTTGAAGCCGGCGTTAACCTGGCAATGGATGTAGCCAACCTGTATTTGGCAAAAGCGGACGATGACGCGGCCATTATGTATTTGGCCGTATACACCGATCTTCTGTCTCTCACCGCGAAAGATGAAACATTGTGTGCCTTGTTTCTCGATGACGAAAAAGACAAGGACGAAAAAGCAAAGCAACAAAAAATCAACGTATTCGAAGACAAGTATTTCGATGTGCTGCTTCCAAAAATGGTCGAAGCGATGACGGCCTTGGTTATCTCTGGCCGCGCCGGTCGCGACGGGGAAGCAAAAATTGTCACCGAAGAGCAGCGCAAGGCTATCTTGCTCGAAGCACTGGCGTTAATGGTGGAGAAGCGCGGCGTTGGCGCCTTGGGCCGCATTCCGCAAATGACCGATGCCTCGACACCGAAAGCCGAGCGCTGCGAAACCATGGCGTGGTTGTTTGCGGCGATTAGCGACTTGCCGAGAGAAAAGCGTGCCGTATTGGGCCGCACAATACTTTCGGAATAAATAGAGGCGTACTACCAGGGCATTGCGGACAAGTCCACATTGCCCCCCGTGATGATCAGGCCGATTTTTTTTCCGGCGAATTGCGTTTTGTTTTTGGTGATCGCGGCCTGCACGGTCGCGCAGGAAGGTTCGACCAGAATCTTAAGCCGTTCCCAGATCAGGCGCATGGCTTCGATGGTTTCCTGATCGCTTACGGTAAAAATTTCGATATTCCGTTCCTGCATGATCTGCAGATTGATTTCACCGATGGTCGCGCGCAATCCGTCGCAAATCGTGTTCGATACGATATCGGTAATGCGTTTGTTCGCCTGCAGCGATTGATAGGCATCCGCCGCACCGCTAGGCTCGGCGCCAATGACGCGACAGTTTTTCGACTTGCCGGCTACCGCGATCGCAGTGCCGCTGATCAAGCCGCCGCCACCGACGGGTGCAATCATGAAATCCAGCGCCGGGCTTTGTTGCAGGCATTCGAGCGCGGCAGTTCCCTGCCCGGCAATCACGTCGGGATGAGTATAAGGATGAATCATCGCGGCAGCGGTCGCCTGCCGTATTTTTTCAGCCGCGTTGTCGCGATCCTGCATGGTGTTGCCGCAAAACGTGATCTTGCCGCCGGCTTGTTCTATCGCTTTCAGTTTGGCGGGATTCGCGCCTTCCGGTACCACGATGTAGGCGGGAATATTTCTTGTTTTTGCCGCCAGCGCCAACGCCGCGCCATGGTTACCGGACGAATGCGTTACCACGCCATTTGCCGCGGCCTTCTCGTCAAGATTCCAAACGGCATTGCAGGCGCCGCGAAACTTGAATGCGCCGGCTCGCTGGAAATTTTCGCATTTGAAAAACAGGTCGGCGCCGACCATTTCGTTGATCGACGAGGATCGCAATACCGGCGTGACGTGCGCGTACGGAGCTATCCGCGCTGCCGCTGCAAGAATATCGCTAAAACCCGGCTTCACACTTTCACTGCCCATTTATAGCTCCGCTTTTTTTTGCCCCAGCAAACTGCTCAGGCTTGAACCGACCATCACCAAGACCGCACCGACATAACCGAGCGTTGTCACGTGTTCCGATGCGACCGTGCCGGGCGATATCGAATGCACTATCGCCACGCATGCCAGACAAAGCAAGGGCGTCACCGCCAAAATAGCGGACACGCGCGAGGCTTGCCAGTGCACCAGCGCTTCGGCAAAGGCGCCGTAGGCAATCAATGTGTTGATCGCACAATACGCCAGCGCCCAGGCATGTTTTTGATCCAGCGCCAATATTTTTTGCGGGTGCGAAAACGGCAGCAGTGACAGGCTGGCGACCGCGTAGATAAAAAATAAAATGGTTTGCGAACTCAGGCGCAGCAATAATTGTTTCTGGATCAGTGCATAACCGGCCCAGACCACTGCCGCGAAAATGACCGAACCCGAACCGATCAGGTAAGCCTGCGTTCCCAGCGCCGTGCCTTTGAGTTGATCGCTGAAAAACAGGACCAAACCACAGGCAATGATCGCCAAACCGCACCATTGTCCGAATTGGTAAAGCTCTCGAAAAATAAAGATGCCACCCAAAGCCATCAGCAAGGGAGCAAGCTGAATCAGCAATTGCGCGTTTGCCGGCGTGGTGTATTGCACGCCGAGTAAATAGAAAACGTAGTTGCCGATCAGCAATAATGCCGCCGCGCCAAGATGCCACCAGCGCCTGCCGTCCAATGCCTTGAAAACGGATAGACCGCCGCGCCAGCTTAGCCAAGCCAACATGACGATGGTCGCGACCAGAAAACGGAACCAGGTGAGCGTGATGGCATCGAGTTCTTCCAGCGTTACTTTCAGGGCTATCGGCAAACTGGCCCAGCACAATGCGGTAATGACGGCGAGCAACAGGCCCAATCGCCAGCGGCCCGACGCTTGATGAAAGGCCATGGAAAGTCCTTGTGTGCGTTATGTTGCACATCCTAACATTCCGCACGATTTGGCTTATAAGTTAAGTGACGATTCACTCGTATTGCACGACACTGGAGCTCACTCAGGAGTCCGCCATGAAACTCAAGCTCGCCGCCGCCGTTCTTGTCATCCTTGCCAGCTCGGGTTGCGTGACAAGTACGAACAGTTATACGCGCGACATTGTGTATCGCGACGGCAGTTATTACTCCCCGGCCGATGAACAGAACGGCGACTACTATTACGAGCCTGAGCCGGACTATTCCTATTACGACGATTACAACTACGGTTTCGGTTACTACGGCAACTCGTGGTACGGCGGACACAGTGCATATAACAGTTGCCGTTTTTCATACCGCTATGACCGCTACTGCGATCGCGGATGGGGCCGCAATGCATTCCTCAATTTCGGCGGCCTGAGTATTTTCTTCGGCAGCCCGAATTACTATGACTATGGTTACGGCTATGACAGTGGCTATCCGCACTACGGCTGGCATACGCCAAGACCGCGTCCGCACAACAATGGTCCGATCGCGATGCCCAAGCCCGGTCGACCGATCAATCAGATTCCGGATTACGGTTTCAATAACGGTCCCGGTATCCGGGTACCCGGCGAACCGGTTCGCATTCCCACCAAACCTGGTCTGATCGATCAAAACCCGGTGGAGCCGATAGCCGAACCGCAAGAACGGGAAAATCTGAATCCATATACACGCACACGCGAGCCAAGGCCGAATCGCTCCGGCTTTCCGCGCAACGGTCGCGAAGACAATGGCGGTAACGAAGGCATTGTTATTCGTGACGACAACCCCCGGCAAAGACGTGTCCGGCCTTCGCTGTCAGTGGACGAGGGTAATTTCGAACCCGCAGAAAAACCGGTTCGGCAAGATCGCCGCACCCAGCCATATCCGCAAGACCTCGATTCGCCGTCCAACCGTCAGCAAGAAGCAGCCGATACTGCGCCAAGTGAACGTGTTGTCAGGGATAATCGGCAAGAGCGCTCGGCTCCGCGAGTTCAGCAACGCGAACGCATTGAACGGCCGGAAAGAAGCGAACGCCCGGTCCGTGAAATACGCAGAGAGAGCAATGACGACGGTAATGGCGGCCAATAAGGATTAAAACCGCATGACCGTCGCATGTTAAAGCAGCGTTATTGACACAATGTGTCGGTTTTTGACCTAAACTTGATGTCTAGTTTGTCTGGCGCTCGGCGTTGATTCCCCCGGATCCCCCCTGTTCCTAAAAGAATCGGCCCGAGTGCCAGCATTTTTTTCATAAAAAAGGCCGGGAGCTCCCCCCGGAGCTCCCAGCCAGCATCCCCCTGGTGTATCTGCTTCGCCCCTGTTCAGTCGAATGCAGCCACCTAGGGTGCCCGACTGAAGATGCAGGAAGCATGCCAGTTACAGCGCCATTCTTGTTACAACTTGTGTCACGGCATTTGCTTTGCACTGGCGTAAAATGACCAGCCATTCAGCGGCTTTATAAACGACGTGTTTTCTAGAGGCACCGTTTTCTTCGGCAAGTAAAATCAATCCATGAAAAACGATTTCTTCAACTACGATGTCATTGTGATTGGCGGCGGCCATGCCGGCACCGAAGCCGCGCTTGCTTCGGCGCGCGCCGGTGCTCGCACATTGCTGCTGACCCATAGCATCGAAACCGTTGGCCAGATGAGCTGCAATCCGGCCATTGGCGGCATCGGCAAAGGCCATTTGGTAAAGGAAATCGACGCTCTCGGCGGCGCAATGGCGCGTGCCACCGACCGTGCCGGTATCCAGTGGCGTACCTTGAACGCCAGCAAGGGCCCGGCGGTCCGGGCAACGCGCGCGCAAGCCGATCGCCAACTTTACAAATCCGCGATCCGCCATATCGTCGAAACCCAGCAGAACCTGACGCTATTCCAGGCCCCGGTCGATGACATCGTATTCGAAGGTGGCCGCGTTGCCGCCGTGATGACCCAAAGCGGCCTTCGTTTCAATACCAAAGCCGCCGTACTGACTGCCGGAACGTTTTTGGCCGGAAAAATCCATATTGGCCTGACCAATTACGCTGGCGGTCGCGCCGGTGATCCGCCAGCCACGACGCTGGCCGAAAAATTGCGTGACGGCCCGTTCGTGGTCGATCGCCTGAAAACCGGAACGCCGCCGCGTATTGATGTTCGTTCGATCAATTTCGAAGGTCTGGAAGAACAGCCCGGCGACACACCGATTCCGACCATGAGTTTCATCGGCAACAAGAGCGAACATCCACGCCAGATTTCCTGCTGGATCACGCACACCTCCGAACAGACCCATGAAATCATCCGCGGCGGTCTTGACCGTTCGCCGATGTATTCCGGCGTGATCGAAGGTGTTGGTCCGCGCTACTGCCCGAGTATCGAAGATAAAGTCGTGCGCTTCGCCGATAAAAATTCACACCAGATTTTCATCGAACCGGAAGGCCTGGACACTTTCGAAATTTATCCGAACGGCATTTCGACATCGCTGCCGTTCGATGTGCAATTTGATTTGGTGCGCTCGATCAAGGGTTTTGAAAACGCCCACATCACGCGCCCGGGTTATGCGATCGAATATGATTATTTCGATCCGCGCGGATTGAAAGCATCGTTGGAAACGAAGGGCATCAATGGACTGTTTTTTGCCGGCCAGATCAATGGCACAACAGGCTACGAAGAAGCAGGCGCACAGGGCCTGATAGCCGGTTTGAACGCTGCACGCCTGACGCAGGAAAAACCCGCGTGGACGCCGCGTCGCGACGAAGCCTATATCGGTGTGTTGATCGACGATTTGATCACGCACGGCACCACGGAACCGTACCGCATGTTTACTTCGCGCGCGGAATACCGTTTGCAATTGCGCGAAGACAACGCCGATACTCGCTTGACCGAAATCGGTTATCAAATGGGTATCGTTGATGAACAACGCTGGTCCGCTTTTTCGCGCAAGGCAGAAGCGGTAAAAACCGAAACCGATCGCTTGAATAAACTTTGGGCGACGCCGGGTAACAGTCTGGGTGCAGCGGTTCAGGCACAGCTGAATGTTCCGATTACCCGCGAGTGTAATGTGCTTGATTTGATCAAGCGTCCGGAAATTACCTATGCGAGCCTGATGTCGGTGGCGGATCTGGGCCCGGGCGTTAGCGATGAGAAAGTAGCCGAGCAAATTGAAATTACCGTCAAATATTCCGGCTATCTGGAGCGCCAGCGGGAAGATATCGAACGCCAGCGCCGGCATGAAGATACCGAGATTCCTTCCGATTTCAATTACCAGACGATCTCGGGCTTGGGCAATGAACTCGAATCCAAATTAATGAAGGTACGACCGCAAACCGTCGGCCAGGCCCAGCGCATTCCCGGTATGACACCGGCAGCCATTTCCTTGTTGCTGGTTACTTTGAGCAAACGGCGCCGGGTTGCCTGAAGCAAACGACCGCTTTAAACGTGCTTATTGCAAAGAAATGGGCCTGATCGGGAAATAAATCGCAAAAAAGCCACCTACGCAGTGGTATGGCGATGAAAGTTCAATTAAAGTTAAGACTCTAACCGAGGCTCACCTCGGAGGTGGGCCGAAGCGGACACGGGGGAGGGATTCATTAACAGTGAATCGGAACCGTAACGTGGCGCTCTAATTTTTTTGTTCATGCTCAGGAGTTCATCATGCCCCGTATTTCCCATCTCGCTGCCGCCTGCGCCTTGGCGCTCAGCGCGCAAGCAGCCCAGGCCCAACAGTTTTCCGGTGTAGTCACGTTCGGCGACAGCTTGAGTGACGCCGGTAACGTATCAACCGTAGACGGTAATGCTGCCACTGCCGCCGGTAACAGCTTCACCACCAATAACGACCCTGTCGCCGCACAGATCATTGCCGCCCAATACGGCTATAACCTGCAGCATTCGGTAATCGGCGGCACGGACTACGCTTGGGGCGGCTCCTGCGCCCAATTCGCCACGTCGGGTACAACACCTCCATGCGTTGCCCAACCCATCGCTGTTGGTCCAGGCTTGTTTTACTTCGCTCGTCTTGATCAGCAAATTACCCAATACCTCGGCGCCCATGGCGGCGTAGCAGATCCAAATGCGCTTTACACCGTCTGGAGCGGCGCGAATGATATCTTTGCATCGCTCGGTACCGTTTGGCTGAGCTCGCCTGCAATCATCGGCGGCACCACGACTGTTGCAAATGCAGTAATTACCAACGTCAATACCCTGCAAAACGCCGGTGCCAATTACATCGTCGTGTTCAATCTGCCTGATTTGGCTCGCACCCCGCAATTCAATACGCTTCCAACGGCAACACAAGGCGCCGCCAACTTGGCGTCGATCAGCTACAACGCGGCGTTGAATGCCGGTCTGGCTGGCCGTCAAGGCATTATTCCAATCAACGTATTTGCCTTGGTGAATGAGTCGATTGCCAACCCTGCCTATTTCGGTTTCAGCAATGTCACCACGGCAGCTTGCGTAGGCGGCAGTTCGCTGGCATGCGGCGCGGTTGGTTCGGGTAACCCGATCAACTACGCAGGCAGCAACAACAATACCTTCCTGTTTGCCGATACCGTGCATCCGACCGGCGCCGGCCATCGTTTGCTGGCAAGCGTTGTAACCGCAACGATTGCTGCCCCGGGCCAAGTCTCGCTCGCAGGCGAACTGCCGCTGCAGGTTTATCAAGACCATAGCGGTGCGATCAGCCAAGCCTTGCTGAGCAACAAAACCGGTGATACCGAAGTCGGCACTTCGCGTGGTTTCTTCCAGGCACAGTTCGGTAATCAGGATTACGAAGCAACCGTCAATACGCCTGGATTGAGTACCAACAGCAACACCTTCACCGGTGGCTTTGAATATCGCTACAGCGAAGGCCTGAGCTTTGGTGCCGCTGCCAGCTTTGGCGGATCCAATGGTGACTTTGCAGGCGGCGATATCGATGGTCAGGAAGTTCTGGCTTCGGCTTTTGCCACTGCGCATTTCGGCAAAGGCTACGTCAACGGCGTGCTATCGCTAGGTAGCAGCAGCATCGATATCAATCGTCAAATCGTGCTCGGTCCATCCGTGCGTACTGAAGAAGGCAATGCCAACGCTTCACATAAAGCCTTTGAACTGAGTGGCGGTATCCTGTTCGGTGACAGCGTGCGTCACGGACCTTTCCTGAGCGCCACATGGCAACGGGTCGGCGTAGGTGAGTATGCTGAAAACAGCGGCACTTCAACCTCGATGCGCTTTGATAATTTCGACCGCGACTCGCTGATTGGCCGTCTTGGTTACCAGTTGCAAGGTAATTTCGGTGGCGATCACTCGTTCCGTCCAAGCCTGCGTATTGCCTATGCGAAAGAAAATGAAAATGATCCTGTCAGCGTAACGGCCGGTTCAACCTCGATGAACGGTCAATTCACCCTGTTGGGCTACACACCTTCCGACAACTGGATCGAAGCTGATCTGAGCCTGGCAATGTCGTTTACCGAAAACACCAATGGCTTCCTTGGCTACCACGGTCGTTTGAGCGATGACAACCAGGACAACAACAGTTTCAATATCGGTGTAGACGTCAAGTTCTAAATCTTGTTTTTCAATATTAAAAGCCGCCTTCGGGCGGCTTTTTTATTGCGTGTCCGAAGGCGCATGAGTCGTGAGTCGTGAGTCGTGAGTCGTGAGTCGTGAGTCGTGAGTCGTGAGTCGTGAGTCGTGAGTCGTGAGTC
>Ga0208628_1000646_pt1 | contig 15417 bp, 12 predicted proteins | sample LakWasMet16_LOW5_2_FD_183864 | JGI IMG/M metagenome (GOLD analysis project Ga0208628, IMG submission 183864) | Freshwater sediment methanotrophic microbial communities from Lake Washington under simulated oxygen tension - Sediment Metagenome... | ecosystem: Environmental > Aquatic > Freshwater >... | reverse complement strand
GTTCAATAATTAAAATTGCCATTCTGTTATATTTTGTAATACACCATCTTATTCATTCAAACAAAAAAGCATCCACTAATGAGTGAATGCTTTTTTTAATATCTGTTGTTTTGTACTAGAACTTCGCTCTAATCTTACGAACTTTACCTCTTCTATGTTTACCAAAGAAATGGCCGTAGCGTCCTCTGTAGAAACTTGATTTTCCTCTTAATACATAACTGTAACTTAAACTCATTGTCATGTATGCATCTTTGTGTGTTTTATCTCCACGTTTTTGTCCCCAATCATGTGATTGATATAGTCCTGCATTTTCGTCAGTAATAGTAACTCCTAATTCAGGAGTTCTTAATGATAAATTTGGATCGCCGGATACACTTGGATCATCTGGGTAATTCCCACTAATATCATCTAAGTAATCAGTAAATGTAGTTCTGTAATTTAACTCATAACCAATGCGGTGTTTTTTGTGAAATGTAAAGTAAAAACCAATACCAGCCGGAATATTAATTCCTATTGGAGAATAAGAAACGCCTTCTGTGTGCAAAGGGCGTAAAGCAACTCCGCCATCTAATGTTTTCGGGTTTGAATAATAAGCTCCAACACCTGCAAAGAAATAAGCTCTGAATCCATTTCTGTATCTATAAGTATTTCCTAAATCATTATCCTCAAAAAAGAAAACCTGGCCTGTAACTGCCAAATCAAACATATCGTTTTTAAAATTTAAGTTACGAGCATTACGTGCTGGATTTGAAGATAATTTATCATCACCTTCAATTCGTAGATAATCTAAAGCCAATTTAACTGAAACTTTTGGATGAACTTTATAACGTGCAAATCCACCAACATTCCAACGGGTTTTAGCCATTTTCATATCAGCAACGAAATCTCTACGTGTTTTTTCTTTACCACCAATATCTCCTAAATAGTTAGAAACACCAAGGGAAAAACCATAATCCCAAAGCCATTGAGCCTTAGTAATTGTGGTAGTGAATAAAATTAAACAAATAATAAATGCTTTTTTCATTGATATAATTCGGTATTAAGTATACAAAAATAAGAAAATCTTTAACTTTACACCAAAAATAATACCATTATGGACACAATTAAGCAATTATTTAACATAAAATACCCCATTGTGCAGGGCGGAATGATTTGGTGCAGTGGTTGGGAACTAGCATCAGCCGTATCAAATGCTGGTGGATTGGGGCTAATTGGGTCAGGTTCTATGTATCCTGAAATTTTAAGAGAGCAAATAAAAAAATGTAAACAAGCTACTAACAATCCGTTTGGGGTTAACGTTCCGTTATTATACCCAAACATTGAAGACCATATAAAAATCATCATTGAAGAAGGGGTGGAAATTGTATTTACTTCGGCGGGAAATCCAAAAACCTGGACAAATCATCTAAAACAACACGGCATTACCGTAGTGCATGTAGTTTCGAATGTGAAATTTGCTACTAAATGCCAAGAGGCAGGTGTTGATGCTATTGTTGCCGAAGGATTTGAAGCTGGAGGGCATAATGGACGAGAAGAAACCACAACTTTGGTATTGATACCGCAAGTAAAAAATGCGATCACCATTCCATTAATAGCCGCGGGAGGTATTGGATCAGGCAAAGCAATGGTTGCAGCCTTTGCTTTGGGAGCTCAAGGAGTGCAAATTGGTAGCCGATTTGTAACTACTCAAGAATCATCAGCTCATATTAATTTTAAAAATGCGATTGTTGAAGCAAAAGAAGGTGATACTCAACTATCTTTAAAACAATTAACGCCAGTTAGATTACTTAAAAATCCATTTTTTGAAAAAGTGAACGAACTAGAAAAAAAAGGAGTAAGTGCTGAAGAATTAGCAGCGTTACTAGGAAAAGGGCGTGCTAAAAAAGGTATGTTTGAAGGTGATTTGATAGAAGGTGAATTAGAAATTGGTCAAGTATCATGTAGTATTGATAAAATTCAAACCGTAAAAGAAGTGATTGATGAAATTATAACGGAATATAATTCGGTTATAAAAACCATGGAAAATAGTTTGTTATAATTTGATTAAATAAAAATGATTTAATTCTGTTGTATCTCCCCTACTCATTTCTATTCCTATAGTTTTTGGATATAACTCATTCACATGTTGTTTAGCTAATAATACAAAATTGGCGTGCTGTAACACTTGCCTATAATTTTTTTGACTTAAAAAATAGGCATCTCTCTTTGCCAACAAATTAATAATAAATGGTTTTCCAAAAGCTATATTTTCGCTTGGCGTAACAATTGTTTTTATTTTCTCAAAATCTTGTAATACTGATGTTTCATAAGGGCCAATGCTTGTATCTATATGTTTCATTGACAACCAAATTGTTTTTGTATTACTTAAAAATACAATGCTTAAACAGATAACAATACATGTATTTTGATACTTCAAGTTTATTTTTTCAAATCCTAATTTTAATCCAACGATTATAAAATAAAACAACAATGGAACTATTGGAATTAAATACTTAATCGTATCTGCATTGTAGGGATAAAAAAATAAAAATAAAAAATATGAAATAAAACTAAAATGAAGTATGTTTCTCTTTTTAAGCAACGAAAAAATAAATCCAATCAAGAAAAAAGTAAACACAAATACTGTGATGATTGAATTAATCCAATACGGAATCTCTTGTTCGAAAAACAACGTTAAATAACGCGAATAAATACTCACATTTTCGGAAATCGTATTAAAATGATAATCATTAGCTACAATTGAACTATACAACTTTAACTCTTGATTTTGAATAGAACTTAATAAACATGTATTGATAAGAATAATAATACTCGAGAAAATTAATACACAAATAACCACTTCTTTAACTTTTTGTTTTGTGGTTTTATCTTGATTAAACATTAAAAATAAAACATAAGCCAATACTAAAGAAAGCCCTACAAACCTCACAGAAATCAAAAGTCCCAACAATATAGGAATTACATATCTTGGCCATTTTTTAGACAAAGTTGTTAAATACAAAACTCCATAAAACAATGCCATAAAAACAAATTCAGGAACAACTTCCGATTTTAACCTCAAAAACAAGAAATTATAAAATACCGCTAGAGTTGTAACGAAACTAATTGCTAATGAAAAATGTGAAGTGAGGAATAAAAAAAAACACAAGGCAGCAACAATATAGGTGATTGATATCACATCCACATAATTTTGAATATGCAATGTTGGCGTAGCAACACTTAATATCACAGAAAAAAACACGCTTCGTTTTTGACTGCTGTATTCTTCAATATTTAATACTTGCTTGTATGACTCGGTAGATGAATGTATGTGTTGAGACTGATAAATATACTGAGCAAAATCATCGCCCCAATCGGGATATTTTTGAGAATGAATAAAAAAAGTTGGAACTAAAACAAGAATGAGTAATAACACACACAGTATTTGGCGCGTAAAAATTATATTAGAAAAATAATTTCTCATTATAATTTTTTAAGTTTTTGAATTGCTTTAATGGTATTTTTTACTCGACTTCTAATACCTGGACCTTCTTCAGTTTCGCTTAAATGATTTAAAACAATTAATAATTCATTTAATAATTCGGGATATGGTTTTGAAATATTAAAAACAACCGTGATAGCAAATGCTCTAACAGCAATAGCTTCAGAAGGATTTTTTATATATTCAAAACATTTATCTAGCATAAATGATTCTGTTTTTTTAGGAACAGAATGTATTTGAAATAGCCGCAACGTATTTCTAATAACGCCATTATGCAGATTTTTTTGTTTAAGATTATTAATCAACTTTAGATGAAATGGCTTTGTGCGGCTGTAATCAATATCACTACAATGCCCAAAAACCCACATTGCTCTACTACTTAATAAATGATCTTTTTCAAATGCTAATGAAACCAATTCTGAAATCTGATTACTATTAATGATTTTCTGAGCCAAAGCAGGCGCTTTAAACTCCCTAATATCTGGCAATAAAGCATCTTTAATATTAAATGGACTAGATTCCATGAAAAAATAATAATAAAATAATGTATAGTATGTTTATAAGATAAAAAGCAATAAAAAATAAATATAAGTAAATTTTAAAATAGCTTTGTGTTTTATCAAATTATATGTAAACTCGTGCTAATTTACAGAATATTTATGAGTAGCTCATTGCCCGATATAGAGACTAAAACACTTGAAGAAATTACACAACTTCAAGACAAGAAATTAGTTAATCTATTGTCTTATGTTAATACTCATTCCAAATTTTATCAATCACGTTTTAAGGAAAATCAAATTGATATTTCTAGTATCAAAACTATAAACGATTTACAGAAAATTCCTGTCACTAGTAAAGATGATTTATACCATCACAATCAAGATTTTATATGTGTCTCTCCTGAAAAAATAATTGATTACGTTACAACAAGTGGCACATTAGGCGATCCATTAACATTTGTATTAACAGATAAAGATTTAGAGAGGCTTGCTTACAACGAACATATTTCGTTAGCATGTGCCGGAGGAACAAAAAACGACATCTATCAATTAATGACTACTATTGATAGACGTTTTATGGCTGGCATGGCTTATTTTTTGGGATTGAAACAAATGGGAGCTGGTGTTGTGAGGGTTGGGAACGGGATGCCAGAATTTCAATGGGATACCATTAAACGATTAAAACCAACTATTGCTATTGCTGTTCCATCATTTTTATTAAAGCTCATTGAGTTTGCTGAACAAAATAACATCGACTACAAAAACTGTAGTATCAAAAAAGTGGTTTGCATTGGTGAGCCAATTCGTAACGAAGATTTTTCTTATAATACGTTAGGAAAACGAATAACAGATAAATGGCCGTTAGAGTTATATAGTACATATGCTTCTACAGAAATGGGAGCTGCCTTTACAGAGTGTAAAGAAGGAAGGGGAGGACATCATCATCCCGAATTATTAATAGTTGAATTCTTAGATGATAACAACCAACCAGTTGCAAAAGGTGAAGCAGGAGAATTAACGGTGACGACTTTAGATGTGGAAGGAATGCCATTGATACGTTTTAAAACTGGAGATATTTGCAAAGCCCATTATGAACCATGTAGCTGCGGAAGAACAACTCTGAGAGTAAGTCCTATTTTAGGCCGCAAACAACAAATGATAAAATTTAAAGGCACTAGTTTATATCCACCTGCGCTTTATGATATTTTAAATACAATACCGTACATTAAAAATTATATTGTTGAAGTTTATACTAATGATATTGGAACAGATGAAATAGTGATTAATATTGGAGCTATAAATCCGCCAGATAATTTTGACAAAGAATTAAAAAATCATTTCAGAGCAAAATTAAGGGTTGCCCCTACTATTGTTTTAAATACACCTGAAAATATCAGTAAAAAACAATTACCCGAAATGAGTAGAAAACCAATTACCTTTATTGACAAAAGAGCAAAATAAATAAGTTTTATACAACCACTATTGTTGCACAAAAACAGCACTTACTAATGAAATTATATAAATCGGAACCAGCCAAAACAATTAGTGATTTTGCCAAAGACTTTAACTTTGAAACGTTAAGACCTTATTATGATAGTGAAGCTCCAGAAGTAATGGAGCGCATGAGTCAGTATGATGCCTATTTTGAAATTATGGCTTATTTATGGCCCGAGATGAGCAAAGAAGTCGTAATTCAAAAAGCATTACATACAAATTCTCCTTACGATTTTCAAACTGGGTACATGAGTGAGGGTATTTGGAAAATTATAAAATCTACATCTACTGGCTTAACCTGGAGTGGTCTTGAAAATTTAGACAGAAACAAAGCAAACTTATATATAGCCAATCATCGTGATATTTTATTAGACAGTGCTATTCTTCAAATTATATTAGACAAAGAAGATTTTGAAACATCCGAAATCACTTTTGGGTCAAACTTAATTACGGAAGGTTTTATTACAGACTTTGCTAAAATGAACCGAATGGTTTCTATTAAGCGCGAAGGTAATGCCAAAGAACTTTACGACATCTCTCAACAACTAAGTGCTTATATCAGACATAGTATTTTGGATAAAAACACCAGTGTTTGGATAGCACAAAGAAATGGAAGAACAAAAGATGGCAATGATATCACTCAAACAGGTTTACTTAAAATGTTAAACATGAGTGGACGATATGACTTTGCTAAAAATTTCGAAGAGTTAAATATTATACCACTTTCTATAAGCTATGAATACGAGCCATGTGATGCTTTAAAAGTTCAAGAAACATATTTATCATCTTTACTTAGTAAATATGTAAAAGCACCTAATGAAGATATCAATAGCGTGATTACTGGAATTAAGCAACCAAAAGGAAAAATTCATGTTGCTTTTGGCAAGTCCATCAACCAAAAATTAAAAGAAATAAATGCTATTGGGAATGAGAATGAAAAAATAAAATTGTTGGCTTCTCATATTGATAAACAAATTCATCAAAACTACAAGCTAAATCCTGTCAATTATATTGCCTATGACATCCTCAATCAAACAAATGTGTTTGATAGTAAATATACCGAGCAAGAAAAAAAGGATTTTGCTACTTACGTTATTAATCAAACTAAAGGATTAAAAGGAGAGTCTGAAATTTTAAAAAATTTATTTATAACTCTCTATGCAAATCCTGTAGTAAATAAGTTAAGTTAAAACAACAATACGCCTATCTTTAAAAATAGATTAAATCTATTTACTCCCCTTACACGTTGTTTAACAGTACTCTCTATGTAATTTGCAGGAGTAATAGGCGAGCCCCCTATCCTATTTCCAGTAATATCAAACAAACTTGATAAAACGGAAAACATATGAATATTAAATCCATAGTCTAAAATAATTCTATTCGAATAAATTCTAGATCTTCCAATTCCTAACATTAAATTTACTCCAACATAATCTTGCTCTTTTGGTCCAAAGGGAGCAAAAGTTGTATCCTTACTTGTTCCAGATGAACTATTGTATTTATATGCTCTTATATTCATTTCAGAAGGATCATAACTTGTTTTCACCGTATTTATAGTTGGACCAAACATCACGTATCTTCCCCAAGGGGCAACGTATCTTTTACCAAAATATTTAAAATACAACGTGTAAGTCAATCCTCTCATACTGTAGTAACCTTCAGGACGGGAAGATTGAATATTATAACCACTTATTTGTGATGAATTAAAGCTTTCTGCATTGTCATAAACTGTTTTATAATATCTAGCAGAAAAACAGGTTAGCCATTTGCTAGACGTTGCAAATTCTATATTTAATTCATGAATGGCATTAAATGCAGGGCTACCACTTTCGGCGCTGCCTCCTCTACCTATAATAGTTTGATTTTTGCCATTAGCATTAAAAACAGAAGGGCTAGTGTGAAAACCGTATCCTATTGAAAAACGTTTACCTAAATGCCCAGGTGCCTGAGAAAATACAATTGAGTTTAATATAATAAATGCTAGAATGAAAAATCGAGTGCGCATAAAATTCTGTTAAAATATTTTTATTTAGAATGTTTTAATTCATGAAATGTTTGATATACTTTGGCATTAATCAAATCTTTGCTATCCTTATCTCTATAGATAACATATCTTTTATATACGATATCATTGTCTTTAATATCATAGATAAATCCATAGTAATAGGTTCGTTTGATTCCAGTTTTTGACCTATAATTAACGATTCCTATTTTCATAACATATTGAGTACCGTACTTTGCAATCACGTTATCAATTTCGTTGGTGTTAAAAATTATATTTTTATCTTTATCATTTGCGTCAAATTTTTCGGCAAACCAATCATTAATAACCGAATAATCATTAATCTTATCTACCTCTGAAGATGTTACTAATCCTGGATCAAGAGTAACCGTTTCAAAATTTAATTTTTTAGCACAATCATTTACCGTCGTAATAAACTGTTCTTGTCTTTCATCCGATTCAGTGTATTGAAATTCTTCAGGCTTAGAATCATCTACTTTTAAATAAAACGGCTCCAACAATAATACTTTTTCTATTTTCGCTTGAGCTTTTATTAACTCTTCGTTTTTACTTTTCTTTTCCGAACGTGATTTATAAGTTGAAAATCCTGTATTAGTTTGTGCGTTTAAAGAATTAGCTGAAGGAAATTTACTAGCAAACTCTGAATCATTCATGAATAAATCTACAAAAGCATCTTTATAATAAACGGTGTCTTCAATTTTCACAGTGTTTTCTTTTTGCAAATTAGCTATCAAATCAGTTTTTGATTTTGTTTCTATTTTAGCATTTATTGAATCTAATAATAAAGTATCTCTCAATAACGGCTTCTTTTTAATTCTCACAAAATCAGTAATTCCCCAATTAGTATTGCCAATTAATTTCAATAAACTATCTGAATATGAGGCTATCTGCTTATTAGATGGATATTTTTGATGTAATCTATACACATAATTTAAAGACATAATCGTCCATTCATTTGTTGGCATTTGACCTATGAAATGGTACAACTGCTGAGGATAGCTTTCAATATCTGTATAAGAAGGAAATCCATTATCAAGGTAAGAATCAGAATCATATTTAATTATCCCTTTTCCATGTAATGAAATAGCATATAAACATTTTGCAATAACTTCTTTTACATACTGATTTTCAGGAAATTTATTGGCTAAAATATAAGCTGCATATAATGCATTAGGATAATCTCTTCTTTTTAAATACAATCTGCATAATTCCATACGAGCCAAATCTCGGATGTATTCGAACTGTTCTTTTCCTAATACATAATCTAACTTATTAGAATTATCTCTATTTCCAATTAACTCTGCTATTGATACTTTTCTCTTAGCCGTATTAGGATGAGTTCTTTTTGTATCATCTTCATTCGAATTATTTCGGATAGAAGATACTTCCTTTAAAAAATATCCTTTAGGTATAACATAATTATCTGTTTCAAAAAAAGACTTTTTAAATTCTACTAATTCAAAAGGTAAATGTGCATATTGCAAAACATCAAACGATTTTTCGGCTTGTTTTAAATTATAATTAGTTTGTTCAAACAACTTAAATCCTTCAATATCCGCTTCACTTTCTTTTTCTTTTGAATACTGACATTTTTCAATTAAAACATCACTTTTGGTTTTACCATCATAGCCATTTCTTTCTATTTTTTTTGTATCAACATAACCATTTATGTGATGTTTTTTTGTGTAATGACTAATTTCATGGCATAATATATACGCTAGTTGCGCCTCTGTTTCGGCCTGTGCTATTAAACCTATGTTTATAAATACATAGCCTTTATCATAACTATAGGCGTTAACTACAGGAGACTTTAACGTATATACATGAAGTTCGTTTCTCAGAGTTGGATTATTTTTTAGTACAACATCAACTACTTTATTTAAATAGGTTGTAACTTCATCATTGATGAGTGTGTTTCCACTTTTTACAATCTTTTCAATTTCATAGTTGGTTTCAGTTAAATATGTTTTTTTTAAAGACTTGTTATTGTCTTTTTGCTTATTCAACTCAGTAATATCATCTTTAATAACATTACGAATATTTTGAGTAAATACATCTGGCAACGTTCCAGAAGATTTTAATGGCACAAAATTTTCTTTTAAATTTTGTTGGGCATAGCCTGTTCCAGTAACCAGAACGAGAAGAAGGAAATATTTAATCATAATTGAAATAGTATGTAAATATAAATAAAAAGCCCTCTTAAATATAATTTAAGAGGGCTTTTGTAAAACTAAATTTAATTAGTCAAATTTTATTTTAGAGAAACGATCTTGACCTCTATCTTCAGTATAGATGAAAATTTCGTTATTAACACCAGGTACAAAAATTTCACAATCTGATGGTGGCATAAATTGAGGGTTACGCTCTTGAATTGGAGCAAAACAGAAATCATCATTTTTCATTAAAACATTACGTTTTGTAACTTCTCCACTTTGTAACGACATTGTGTTACAAACAAAGTTAGAACCGTGAATACCTGTTACAGATTTTAAATCTTTAGGTTCGAAATCTGCTTTTTGGTAACGCTCAATATTTTTAGGATGATCGTCATTTAAAATATATAAATTTTTAGAAGTCGCGTAAGCAATGTATTGTTTAAATACGTGAGCATTTCCATTAACTGTTACGTTGTTTCTTAAGGGTGAGTTTTTAATCCACTCAAATTCTCCTTTAGCATTTAATTTAGCAACAATAACATCCATATATTCGTATGTGTAATAACCATTACTCATTCCCATTGCAGCGCCAGCAAGTCCACCCATACCATAACTGCTATTAGAGTTTTGGTGGTATTCTTCACTGTATTGCTCTCCAACGTAATAAACGGCATCTCCAATAGGTAAAATATAATCTAATTTATATTTGAAATATCTAGAGCGACGAGGATTAGATTCTAATGCTGTTAATATTTTATCATCAAAGAACTTTACAGTTTTAGATGCAACTGTATTGTTTGATGTATTGATTTTGAAACTAAAAATACCAACCTTCACTAAATCAACACCTCTTCTTTCAACCACATCTTTTAAGAAACCACCAATAACTAACTCGTTATCGCTAGATTTTCTGAATTCGATATCTTTTACATAATAATCATCATCAAAACCTAAATCTAATTGCTTAGGAGCTTGGTCTGCTGCGTTTAAAGAATACACTTTTAATTTATATTTTTTATCTTTTTCAGAAGATGATTTTGCTAATTCAGTTACACAGTAAAAAATATTATCATTATTATCTAAGTGTAAGCCAATATATCCGTAGCTATCAAACTTTGTGAAATCAAATCCAAATAAAGCAGACGCAAATCCAGCTCCCCAAGAACCACTTGAATGTAAGTTCTCGCTTACTGTTTTTGTCCATAATTTTTTCTGACTAACTGCGTCCATTAAAATTAAGTCTGTTTTGTAAGTATCTTTTTTATTAGCTTTATGAGCAGCTTTAATGGCAAACTTTGTATGTGCATCATTTGGATAAATATCGAAATCGATATATTCATAATGATCAGAAGTCACTGTTAAAATTTCTTTTAATTGACTTGAAACTACACCTTCAGAACTTACAGTTTGAAAAAACAACGTCATTTTATCCGCTTTTTTATCATATTGTCTTCTAAAAATAAATACATTTCCTTGAGCATATTCTACATCCTCAATTTTTGTTTGATTTTCTTCACCTAAATTTATTTCTTTAGAAAACAAAGGCTTTAATGTTTTTTTGTCGTATTTCTCAACATAAAACGAAGTTCCTTTTCCTTTACTTCTAACGCGGTAACAATAATAACTATTATCGTCGCCACCAAGCATACGATTCATTTTATTGTCTTTATCATTATCTAATGCTGGTCCATCAGTCATCTGAACTTGAGCAAAAGCCAAACTTCCTAGTGTAAGAAAGCAGGTAGTCAACATTTTTAATTTCATAATCAAATTGTTTAGTTATTTTTTATAGTTTAAAAGTATTAAATTTATTAGAACAAAAAATTAAATTTTTTAATATTTTTTTATTTTTGACAAAAATAAAGCAATTCTCCCTTTGGCAAACGGTATCTTTCTACTAATTCTGGGGCAATTTCTTTGGTATAGTCCTCAACAGTTACTTTAAAACCTGCGGCTATAAGTTTATCCTTATAATCTAATCCAAACAAACGAACATGGTCTTTTTGCCAAAAATGAATTTCCCTGTCTTTTTCGCTAGTAATTGTTTTATCCTCATAAGTCTCATATCTATTCACATCTTGTGGTATTTGAAAAATACCAAAACCTCCTGGTTTCATCATTCGATGTAATTCACGCATACATTGGTTAGCATCTTCAACATGCTCTAAAACATGGTGACAAAAAATAACATCAAATGAATTGTCCTCAAAAGGCGCATGATGTAAATCGAAATGATGGTCGGCTATAGGTGAGTTATAATCACCTGTAACATATTCCAAATTAGGCATAGCTTTAAACAATTTATAAAAACATTGTTCTGGGGCTATATGTAATAATTTATGTTTAGCAGTGAAAAAATTAGTTTTTTCCTTTAAATACAACCATAGTAAACGATGTCTTTCTAAAGATAAACTACCAGGGCATAATGCATTTTCACGTGCCACACTTTTACTATAGCCATAAGGCAAAAATTTACGGTACGTTTTTCCACTAATTGGATCTTCGTATTTGTTACCATAATATAGGTATGGAGCTATTTTACTGAAAATTAAACTAAGTTTAATTAAAATGGGGCGCGGAATGGTTCGTAATAAAAAATGGAACATTTAGTTTATTTGATTTAAATGATGTACAAAATGCAAAAAAGTTCTTAAAATTAAACAAAATAGATGGCATTTTTAAATTAGTAAGGCTTATTTTATTTGTTATTTTTGTGAATTGAGTTATAAATTATGGCTAAATCAACAACAACCAAAAACATTAATCCATTAGATAAGATTAATGCTTATTTAGAAAAAAATGAAAAAATTTATTTTTTCGGTTTATTAACATTAGGCATAACATTAGCGTTCATGAGTTTTAACGCTCGTATGAGCGAAGCTCATGACGATTCCTTATATATTGAGGCTGGGTATAAATACGTACACGAATTCCCAAATTATTATTACACCTCAAATGCCCCAATGTATCCTATGTTTTTGGCCTTATTAACTATTGCTTTTGGCACCAATTTAGTGTATTTCAAATTATTCTCTATTCTTTTTTATGCATTAGGAGCCGTTATATTTTACAAGGCTTTAGACAAAAGAGTAAGCCCTATTCTAAAGTTTTTTATTTACACCTATTTATGCGTAAACTATCTGATACTTTATTTTGCTAGTCAAACATTTTCTGAAGCATTTTATATGCTTATGCAGGCAACATTTTTTTATTTTTTCACAAAGTATAATTTTAGTGAAACCCCAATAACAACTGACCTAAAAAAAGATTGGAAAAAATGGATAATTCTAGGATTTTTAATGATGATTTTAACCCTAGCAAAAAACATTTTAATTTTTGGAATTATTGCTATTATATTATTTTATTTAATTAAAAAAGAATGGAAGAAGGCCTCATTTGCCTTAGGTTTTTTTGGGTTATTTAAATTTTTATACGAATCTCTTAAAAATTTTATTTGGGGAAAATCAGCCATTCAATATGAGTCTCAAATAAATATCTTATTTAATAAAGACCCATATGACGCTAGCAAGGGTCAAGAAGATTTAATGGGTTTTTTTGGAAGATTTACAGATAATATTGCGCTCTATTTAGGGAAACGTTTTTATCAAATTATTGGTTTTTTTGATGAGGAGTTTATGTTTAAAAAAGTAATGGAACAAGATGGACAATTAGTAGAAGGTCCTAACAATACAATTTATTTTTTCTTTGCATTTATAATATTAGCCTTAACTTTTTTCGGTTTATATAAGGCCTTTAAAAATAAAAATGATATTGTTTTATTTTTTGTACTATTTGCGGGCACTATTTGCTTTGGAACTTTCTTTGTTTTACAGGCAAGATGGGATCAACCACGATTTATTATGGTTCATATGCCTGCTCTATTATTAGGGATATCTTACGGCTTATATATCTATCTGAGTAAAAATTCATTTAATCAACGATTATTTATTGCTTGCATAGCATTAGTGTCTGTATCTTTTTTGATGTCGTCTACAAAACGAGCATTTAAAAATTTTCCAATTGCATCTAAAAACTTAAAAGGAGATATCTATTATGGCTACACGCCAGATTGGCAAAATTATCTAAAACTAAGCGCTTATTGTAAAGATAGCTTACCTGAAAATAGTTACGTAGCTGCCAGAAAAGCCCCTATGAGTTTTGTTTATGCAAAAGGAAAACATTTCTTTCCAATTTATTCTGTAATTGCAAAAGATCCAGTAACACAGCAATCAAATCCTGATTCGGCATTAGCTATTTTCAAGAAAAATAAAGTAACACATTTATTAATTGCTAGTTTAAGAATTAATCCTACTAAAAACACCGGTGATGTTATTAACACACTACATAATATAGCAGCACCTATTATGCAGAAATATCCTCAAAAACTAGTATTAGTTAAGGAAATTGGCTTTTCTGAACAGGCATATTTGTATGAAATTAAATACTAAACATGGACTTTAATTACACAAAAATAAAAATAGGGAATTTCCTTTATAAATATTGTTTCCCACTATATAACTTATCTTACACTAAGTTTAAAGTGAAAAATGACAAAACAGAAATTGAATTATTAAAAAAAATCATTAAACCTGGCGATTCGATTTTAGACATTGGATCAAATATAGGATTCTACGCTAAAATATTATCTTCATTTACTGGCGAAACGGGTAAAGTATTTTGTTTTGAACCAGATGCAACAAACTTTAAATATCTTAAAAAAAATACTCAAGGAATAAAAAACATTGTATTGTTTAATAATGCTGTTTCCGATAAAGCGGATACTATAAAAGTTTATAAATCAAAATTATTGAACGTAGATCATCGAACTTATCCTGTAAATAACTATGACACAGTAGAAGAAATAGAATCTGTTTCTATAGATGCTTTATTAAAAGACAAAACTATTTCAAAAGTAGATGTTATTAAAATTGACATTCAAGGTTATGAATTAACTGCCTTTAATGGCATGAAAGAATTACTTTCTACTAATAACGATTTAAAAATAATTGCTGAATACTGGCCTCACGGCTTTAAAAGAGCAGGAACTTCGGCAATTGAGTTTTACAATTTCTTTGATATTTTAGGTTACAATTTTTATTTAATTGATGATAATACATTAACTAAAATAACAAAAGAATACATCGTTACTAATAACGACAAGCCATTTGAATTTAGTTTTAATGTATTAATTCAGAAAGATTAAATTATTGAGGAACTGCTATTAAATCAGTAGACCCTTTTTGGGGAATATGTTTTCTGTAATTATCCATATTTATTTCTGCATCTGACTGCGTATCAAACAACTTATAATTTAAGTCTTTGAAATAATTAAAGTAATATTCGAATGAAATATTTTTCTCATCCATTACATACAATCCAATTTCGAAAATAATTTTTGGACGGTATTTAGCTATCGCTTTTTTTGCCCCTTTAAATACTTCGTATTCATGGCCATCCGTATCAATTTTAATAAAATCTATTTTTTCAATTTTATTAATTTCCGAGAAATCATCTAAAGAAATTGCGGGGACACCATCTGCAGCTTTAGGTGTACCCAAATGCACAGGGTGGTCATTAACACCTCTTTCTCCATTCACTTTCCAACTTGAGAAAGCAACAATATTAGGGTTATCAGAAGATTTTTCGGAAACAAATGAATTAATAACCGTTACATTTTTTGCAATTTCTTCATTTAAACTTAAATTCTTTTTTAAACGTTCTAATGCATAAAACGTTGGTTCAAATGAATATACTTTTCCATTA
>Ga0208628_1000643_pt1 | contig 15463 bp, 14 predicted proteins | sample LakWasMet16_LOW5_2_FD_183864 | JGI IMG/M metagenome (GOLD analysis project Ga0208628, IMG submission 183864) | Freshwater sediment methanotrophic microbial communities from Lake Washington under simulated oxygen tension - Sediment Metagenome... | ecosystem: Environmental > Aquatic > Freshwater >... | reverse complement strand
TGTCAAACTGATCGCCCTGAAAGTGTGCTCGGAAACCGGCGAGATACCGAATGCAACCGTTACATTGCGAGTGGACAATAAAGAGTTCACCGGCAATGCCTGTGGCGGCGGCGCAGTCGATGCCAGCTTAAAAGCCATAGAAAAGCTGGTGCAAACCGACGCGACGCTGGAGCTTTATTCGGTCAACAGCATCACCAACGGCACTGATGCTCAGGGCGAAGTAACTATTCGCCTTGAAAAAGCAGGCCGGATCGTTAACGGCTTGGGCGCGGATACCGATATTGTGATCGCATCGGCCAAGGCCTATATCAATGCCGTGAATAAACTGCAAAGCCCTGATCAACGCAGACATCCCCAGAAAGGCGATGTTTGAGCTGTTTCATTGCTTCCGCGCTCCGGCATGGGAATAATAACTAGTCGAGCCGGTTTTGGATAACGCAACACGTCTGCAATACTTGGAAGCAATGGGCATTGAGGTTTGGGTGCCCAGAGCTTCTGTTGACCCTAAGCAAGCATCGGCACCTGATGCTATCGCTGAAAATACCCCGCCGGAATCGCTCGACAGCTGGGAAGCGTTGCAAGCGGAAGTTGCCCCATGCACTAAATGCGCTTTATGCAAAACACGCACCCAAACCGTTTTCGGCTCGGGCAATAAAAATGCCGAATGGATGATTATCGGTGAAGGACCGGGGCAAAACGAAGATCAACAAGGCTTGCCTTTTGTCGGCAAAGCGGGCCAACTATTAACGGAAATGCTAAGAGCTATAGGCCTTGATCGAGAAGAGGTGTTTATAGCCAATATCGTAAAATGCCGCCCTCCCGCTAACCGCGACCCTCAGCCTGTAGAAATCGAAACCTGTAAACCTTATCTGCTCCGGCAAATAGCGTTAATCAAGCCAAAAATCATCGTGGTTTTAGGACGTGTCGCTGCACAGACGCTGCTCAATACGGATCAACCTATTGGCAGTCTGAGAGGCAAAATACACGCTTTAAATGATACGCCGGTTGTTGTAGTCTATCATCCGGCCTACTTGTTAAGATCACTGCTCGACAAGCGCAAAGCGTGGGAAGACTTAAAACTCGCGCTGCACACGTATAAAAACATTAAAGGTTAGTCATGTTGGGAACGATGTTAGATAAGATAAAAAAATTTGTGGTTTATGATGCCGATAGAGAATTTTATTCCAAATTATTTCCTGACTCGGTGGGAAGAAAAGATTTAATGCGCCTGAGAAAAATGCGGAGTTCCGATTTACCCCAAGTCATGGCGATTGAAAGAGCAAGCTATCAATTTCCTTGGGGAGAAGACATATTCAAGGACTGCTTTAGAGCCAACTATAATTGCTGGGTCTGCGAAGAACAGGATACGGTGCTGGGTTACAGCATCCTCTCCATGGCTGTAGGTGAAGCTCACGTGTTAAATATTTGTGTAGCGCCGGCCGAACAGGGACAAGGAATAGGCCGTAAGATGCTGGAAAATCTGATCAATCAAGCCCGAGGCCGGGCAGATACCATGTTTCTGGAAGTCCGGCCGTCCAATACCGTCGCGATTGCCCTTTACGAAGACATGGGCTTTAACGAAATCGGCATCAGGAAAGGTTATTATCAGTCGGAAAATGGCCGCGAAGACGCCATTATGCTGGCAAAGCAGATTTTTTAAACTGTAGGGCGACCCGGCCGGTCGCCCTTTATGGTGCAGATTTACTTCAATTTATCAGTAACATGCGGCTCAATAAGTTGATACATAATTTGATGCATTCTGGGACTTGCGGCAATGACGTTGCCCGATTCCAGGTATTTATCATTAAAAGAAAAATCGGTAATAACCCCGCCCGCTTCCTTGACCAATAAAATCCCTGCGGCCATATCCCACTCCATCAGACCTATCTCCCAAAAACCGTCCAACCGGCCGGCCGCCAGATATGCCAGATCAAGCGCCGCAGCACCCGCACGACGAATTCCCGCAGAATCGATCGCTATTGCGCGAAACATGCCTAAATAAGCATCCATATGCAATTCGGTTTTAAACGGAAAGCCGGTACCGATTAATGCGCCTTTTAAGCTGGTTTGATTGGTTACCCGAAGGCGGCGATTGTTTAACATGGCTCCGCCGCCGCGTTTGGCAGTAAATAACTCATCGCGTAACGGGTCATAAACCACGCCGACTTCAATCCTGCCTTTGTGTTTTAAAGCAATGGAAACGGCATATTGTGGAAAGCCGTGCAGAAAGTTGGTAGTGCCGTCCAGCGGATCAATCACCCAGACAAAATCGTTGCCCTCATGCGTACCGCTTTCCTCTGCCAAAATACTGTGCTCAGGATAGGCTGACTTGATAATGTTGATGATTTCCCGTTCGGCCATACGATCAATCTCGCTGGCATAATCGTTTTTGCCTTTTTGGTCGACCTTTAGGTGACCGATATTATCGGATGAACGAAGTATCAAGTCGCCGGCGGCTCTTGCGGCACGGACGGCAGTATTTAACATGGGTTGCATAGGCGGATTTTTATTGAGTACGGATGTATGAACGGATATTTGCTCCTCGACAACTGCTCCCTGCATTGCCCTACCTCCTGCGTCCATGCAGTCGTGTAATATCTGCATTCCCATCCTTGTGGGTGATGCAAAAAGTTAGAGCACCCAAAGCAGGCGTCTAAGCGATACAGAAGCAATTGCTGAAAACGCCATATAATACCAAATATTTTGCTAAACTTAGGCTCTTTTTTTAACTAAGGACAAGGCCTTGCTGTCTAATATAAAAATTGTGCTGGTCGAAACAACGCATCCGGGGAATATAGGTGCAGTTGCCCGCGCAATGAAAAACATGAAGATGCATAACCTCTGGCTGGTTGCGCCGAAAATATTCCCAAGCGCCGACGCCACTTCCAGAGCTTCCGGCGCTGATGACGTGCTGGCGGGAGCAACCGTTTGTCAAACGTTGCAAGAGGCCGTTGCCGATTGCCAGCTGGTGATTGGCGCCAGCGCCCGGGGCCGGACCATCAGCTGGCCGGAACTGACGCCCAGGGAATGCGCCGAGAAAGTGATGATCCATGAACCCGGCAACCGCCGCGACTGCTCCCAGCAGTCTTGCGGCATACACACCACCCCTGGTAATAAAGTGGCTATTCTTTTTGGACGGGAGAATTCAGGCTTGAAAAACCACGAACTGGATCTGTGTCACTTTTTGCTGCGTATACCCTGCAACAGCGAATACAGCTCTCTCAATATTGCCGCGGCCGTGCAGGTTGTTTGTTATGAATTATTTGTTGCATCCGGCTTGGCGCCGCAAGAAGAAATTTTTGTCGGCGATAAAGGCGAAGAGCCATTAGCCACAGCGGCGCAAATGGAGTCTTTTTATACCCACATGGCTGAAGCATTAACCGACATAGGCTTCATGCATCCAGCCAAATCCAAATCCATCATGCGCCGTTTGCGCCGGATTTATAACCGGATACAACTGGATACCAAGGAGCTGGACATACTCCGGGGCATCTTGCGGATGTCTCAAGGCTACAAGAGGAATAACGATGTTTAACCGAATAAAAGAAGATATTGCCTGCGTCTTTGACCGCGATCCGGCTGCGCAAACGTTTTTTGAAGTAATTACCACCTATCCCGGATTTCATGCGGTTTTAATTCACCGGCTGAGCCATTTTTTTTGGCTGGCGGGCTTCAGATGGCTCGCCCGTTTTATCGCCCATCTCGGCCGCTGGCTGACCGGGATTGAAATTCATCCTGGCGCTGTCATAGGCAGGCGTTTTTTTATCGATCACGGCATGGGTGTGGTGATTGGTGAGACTGCCGTTATCGGCGACGACTGCACCCTATATCACGGCGTGACCCTGGGCGGAACCAGTTGGGATAAAGGCAAGCGCCATCCGACCCTGCATAACGGCGTGGTGATCGGTGCGGGAGCGAAAGTCTTGGGACCTATTGATATCGGTGAAAACGCCCGTGTGGGGTCAAACTCGGTGGTCTTAAAACCGGTACCGGCAGGCTCAACCGCCGTCGGCATTCCCGCCCATATCGTCGACCCCAATAGTAAAGCCGCAGCGGCCGAGCGCGACAAGATCGCCTACAAAATGGGCTTTCACGCCTATGGTGCAACAACTGACGTGCCTGATCCAATCGCCTACGCGATTAATCACATGCTGGATCATATTCATGACATGGACAGACAAATAGAAACCCTGCAAAAAGCCCTCAATGAGGCGGGCATTAAATATACTGAATCCCCCATCTCCAAATTGGACGGTTGTGAAATTGAGGATGGCTATGACTAGTCAAAAAGTAAAAACATTCCAAGCTAATCGGCATCCAAGCCCTCTTACTGAATAGAAGTAAAACTCTACTTAACTCAGGGTATAATAGTTGACTATTTTGCTGGGTTAAGTATAGTAACAATATCTTAACGGTATTTATAAAGGACACTATTGTGCGCTTAACAACTAAAGGTCGCTATGCGGTTACCGCAATGCTGGACTTGGCTTTTCATAGCCAAATCAAGCCGGTAACCCTGACTGACATTGCGGCTCGTCAAACTATTTCCCTGTCTTATCTGGAACAGCTATTTGCCCGCTTACGCCGGGCGGGCATGGTAAAAGGCGTGCGCGGGCCTGGCGGCGGCTACAAACTGTGCCGCAAGACCAGCGATATTAGTATTGCCGAGATTATCGCCGCCGTCAACGAACCGCTAGATTCAACCAAGTGCGGGGGTGAAGCCAATTGCCAGAAAGATCAGGCCTGTTTGACCCATGATCTGTGGATGGGATTGAGCGAACAGATCAGAAGTTATTTGAAGAGTATTTCTTTGGCCGACCTGCTGGAAAGAAACCAGGTTCAGGAAGTTGCCATGAGGCAGCATAACGATGCCCAACAAGCCATTGAAATATACCGTCATCCAGACTGATACCTGACTTGAATGATCTATTTTGATCATAATGCAACCACGCCGATAGATGATCGCGTCCTGGACGCGATGCAGCCTTTCCTGAAAACATTCTACGGCAATCCTTCCAGCTTATATCGTCTTGGCAGAATCTCAAGCAGCTCCATCAATGCCGCCCGTGAGCAACTTGCGGCATTGATTGGCGCACAGCCTGGGCAAGTCGTTTTCACCAGCGGCGGCACCGAAGCCAATAACTTGGCTTTGGCAACGCTTCGCCCTCAGGCCGGGCTCGCCGTCTCGGCTATCGAGCATCCATCGGTTATTGAGCCCGCTCTGCATTTAAAAAGCCAGGGACACCAGCTGACCTTACTCGATGTCGATGCCAACGGCTTGATCACGCAGGAGGCTATCGACGAGGTTATTCGGCTAAAACCCGCCCTGGTTTCAATGATGCTGGCTAACAATGAGACCGGTACGGTACAGAATGTTGCTCATTATGCCGACCAATTAGCAGTGCACGGCATCAAGGTTCACACCGACGCCGTACAAGCACTGGGCAAAATTCCGGTCGATTTTGACGGCCTCGGCGCGCATTTGATGTCGCTGTCCAGTCATAAAATTTACGGCCCCAAAGGCTGCGGAGCACTGGTATTTGACAAATCGGTGGAGCTACAATCCGTCATGCTGGGCGGAGGACAGGAACAAGGATTCCGGGCCGGAACTGAAAATGTCGCCGCGATCGTCGGCTTTGGCAAAGCGGCTGAACTCGCCAAAACCGAACTTGCCGAACGCCACGCGCATCTGTTAAAACTTAGAACACTATTGGAGCGTGCCTTAAGCACCATTCCCGGCCTGACTATTTTTGCCGAACGCTCGGAACGGTTGCCCAATACCGTCCAGATGGGCATCGAAAGCATTGACGGCGAAATGCTGCTGATGCAGCTGGATCAAAAAAATATCGCCGTTTCCAGCGGCTCAGCCTGCGCCAGCGGCCAGAGAGAGCCCAGTCCGGTCCTGGCAGCCATGGGTGTTAAACCTAGCGATGCAAAAAGTGCAATCCGCATCAGTTTGGGAAAAGCCAATACCGAAGCTGAAATTATTGAATTTATTAAACAATTAACATCCTTAAGTATCAAAGGATAAAGAGGTTATATGTCTGTCTCACTCACTGAAAGCGCCGCTCGGCAAATCAAAAAACAATTGGAAAAACGCGGCAAAGGCCTGGGTTTGAAACTGGGCGTAAAGCAATCCGGCTGCTCGGGTTATGCTTATACGATTGACTACGCCGACGCCCTGAATGAGGGCGATGCGGTGTTTGAAAATTTCGACGTCAAAGTCATCGTCGCCGCAAACGATCTGCAATTTATCGACGGTATTGAGCTGGACTATCGCCGTGAAGGCATTAACGAAGCCTTCCAGTTTAATAACCCGAAGGTAAAAGGCACCTGCGGCTGCGGCGAGAGTTTTTCAGTTTGATCTATGGCCGGGATTGCGTAATAGCCAAGTGTTTGGGTCAGATCCCAAGCTAGACATTGGGATCTGACCCAAACACTACTCCTGCAACAGATTACTCAAACTCGCAAACTCCGCCAACGATATGTTCTCAGCCCTCAATGTCGGGTCTATGCCCAAAGCGGCAATCTCTTCCTCGGCGATCAGTTTTTTCAATGAATTACGCAAGGTTTTGCGCCGTTGCGAAAATGCCTGTGTAACAACGCGGTTCAGCTTGGCCATATCATTAACCGCAACGGGCGGCTGCCTGTGCGGCACCAGCCTGACGATAGCCGACATCACTTGCGGAGCCGGATCGAAACTTTCCGGCGGCACATCGAACAGCAGTTCGGTTGCGCAATAATATTGCATCATGACGCTCAGCCTGCCGTATTTTTTGCTGCCTGGAGCCGAGCAAATCCGGTCAACCACTTCCTTTTGCAGCATGAAATGCATATCTTCAATACAATAGGCGTTATCCAGCAAATGAAACATCAGTGGCGTTGAAATGTTATACGGAAGATTGCCGATAACGCGCAGTTTTTCATCGTGAGCCACCTCGCTCCCGACAGATTGGCGATCCCCATCAACTAGCGCCGAGAAATCGAACCTTAACGCATCGGCGCTGTGAATGTTCAGGTTAGGGTATTGCTTGAACTTCTCTCTGAGCAAAGTCACCAGATCCCTGTCAAGCTCGACCACTTCCAGACGCACGCCTTCGTTTAATAAAGGTTCGGTCAATGCGCCCTGCCCCGGCCCAATCTCAACCCAATGCTGATCCGGCTTGGCCTGAATACTGGAGATAATGTTGTAAATAATATTGTGGTCATGAAGAAAATTCTGACCGAAGCGCTTGCGCGGAGTATGTGCCATTTTATTGCGTAGCCATGGTTATTGCGGTTTGCAGTGCGAATTGCAGGCTGCCTAAGTCGGCCTTGCCGCTGCCGGCAAGATCCAACGCCGTGCCGTGATCGACCGAAGTGCGGATGATAGGCAGCCCCAGAGTAATATTGACAGCCCGTCCAAAGCCCATATGCTTAAGCACCGGCAAGCCTTGATCATGATACATGGCTAAGACCGCATCCGCTGTCGCCAGATATTTGTCGGTAAACAGCGTATCGGCCGGCAGTGGCCCTTGCAGGTTCAAACCCTGCTTGCGGAAGGTATCGAGCACCGGCTCGATAATGTCGATTTCTTCCCGGCCCATATGGCCGTTTTCCCCGGCATGAGGATTCAACCCGCACACCAGTATTTTCGGGTGAGCGATGCCAAAGCGCGAGCGCAGTTCATGATCCAGGGTCCGAATCACTGTCCGCAGCCGGGTATGAGTAATGGCCTGACTAACTTCCGACAGCGGCATATGCGTCGTTACCAGGGCCACCCGCAAGCCCGGCGTTGCCAACATCATGACAGGATGTCCGCCGGTAATGCCGGCAATAAATTCGGTATGACCGCTAAAAGCCAAGCCCGCGTCATTGATAACGCCCTTATGGACGGGCCCGGTGACCATCGCATCAAAAACCACATCCATGCAGCCTTTGGTGGCTTTGGTGATGGTTTTGAGCACATAGCGGCTATTAGCAAGACTCAACCGTCCGCACTTCGCCGGTTCAGCCAGTTCCACAGGCAATACCGTCAAGCATCCGGCAGTCTGGGCCGTGGCAGGTGCAGCGCTGTCGAACTCTTTTATCCGAAGCGGGAGATCTAATTGCCCGGCACGCTCTTCCAGTAATTGCGGACTGGCTATGGCAATAATTTCGCAGGGCAAATCCTGCTGGACGAGCTGAATGCAAAGATCGGGACCTATGCCTGCGGGTTCTCCGGGTGTTAATGCAATACGCGGTACGGGTAGCCTGATTGTCATCATCTGAAAAATGATATGAAAAAGAATAATTTTACAGCATAACTACCGGAATTATTTCAAAAATAATGCCGATTTAAGGATAGACAGACAATGCAACAAACGCTAAGCAAAGCCAGTTCCACCATGCAGACAAATAAAGAACACTGCTTAGGAATAATGTAAACGCCGCAAAACAGCTCGCCGATATCAAAACTTTGGCGGAGGTGGAATCAGCAACAATTTGGATAAATGCTTTATATCGGCAGTGAGAAATCATGCCTAAGGGATGGCGGAGCGGACGGGGCTCGAACCCGCGACCACCGGCGTGACAGGCCGGTATTCTAACCAACTGAACTACCGCTCCGCAGTTCGAGGCGCGTATTCTAAAGCATCACACCGTTCTGTCAAGAGTAAAGTCGCGATACCGGCATTATGATTTTACTTTTATGCCGTATTTCAGAAATAGACTAAGATTATATTAACTCATACACATATTGGAGCATTCAATGTGCACGCTCAATCAACGAAAAAAAGTGTATACAAGGCGTGGCTCCTGCCTTATTCACCATATTGAAAACTAACTCAGCCCAGGCAATGCATTATCTAATCTTGTTGTTTTTTTTAGCTTTTTTAAATACGGCTACAGCAGATAATTTTGACATAGTTTCAACCGAAAATAACCCGGATCCCGTAGTGCAACTGACGGTTAAAGAACGGGAGTGGTTAGACAATCATAAGAATATCCGGGTCGCTTTTGACGACGCGTTACCGCCTTACAGTTTTCTCAATGATTCAGGACAACCTGAAGGCATTGCCGTCGAAGTCATGAGCATCCTAGGCAAACGCTTAGGCATAAAATTTGAAATCCATCCCCGGACCAGCTGGAACAAATTATATGAAGCAGCGGTTGCACGTAAAGTTGATGTAGTCGCTACGATGATCAATCGGCCGGATCGCAGACAGTGGTTTGTTTTCACGCAACCCTATCTGATGAAATCTTTGGTTATCATGACCAAAAGAGATAACACCCTCATCAAAAACCGCTCCGATCTGGCCGGTAAAAAGGTCGCGATGGTTAAGGGTTACCAATTTGTTGAACGGATTATTAAAGAATTTCCTTCGCTGACTCCCTATTTTGTAGATTCCATGCTGAACGAGCTAAAAACGGTCAGCACGGAAAAAGCCGATGCCGCCATTACCTTTATGGCTACGGCCAATTATCTGCAAACAAAACATCTTCTGACTGACCTGAAAATTGCCGCCTTTTATGATAGCGATAGCGTCAATGAAAGCATTAATGAAAGCATTGCCGTGCGCGGCGACTGGCCGATTCTGGCAGATATTTTACAAAAGGGGCTGACCAGCATCAGTGAAGAAGAAATGCAGAACATCCACGCCAAATGGGTTCCCGGCATTAAACCTTTAATGGACTACGAACTGATTTGGAAAATTGTCGCGGGGTTCATAGCGACATCCATTTTATTGCTACTCTGGATTGTCCGGGTTCGCAGACAAAACAAGAAAATCAAACTGTCAAGATCCGAAGTCCAGACCACCAACAAAATCCTGCTGGCATTGAAAGACGATCTTGAGCATCTGGTCGTAAAGCGCACCGCCGAGCTGAATTCCAGCGAACACAAATTCCGCAGCCTGGTTGAAAACCTGCGTAATGAATACTTTTTTTACCAGCGCGATTGCGACGGCGTATTCACTTACATCAGCCCCTCAATAACCCATATACTCGGCTATAGTCCGGATGAATTTAAGGCTCACTATCATGAGTACCTTACTGATAACCCGACAAACCTTAAAATTGCCGAGCATGCCAAGGCATGCGCCCAAGGCTTGGCCGATTCGCCTTACCAGCTGGAAATATACAGCGCCTACAAGGACATCCATTGGCTTGAAGTGACAGACACCCCGGTTTATGACGAAGCCAACAACTTTATAGGCGTTGACGGCATTGTGCATGACATCACATTGCGCAAACAGGCCGATGATCGCTTGCTCTGGCTGTCACATTACGATGAGCTGACCGGCCTGGCTAATCGCAGGCTGTTTGCCGACCAGCTTCATCAGGCCATCAATATGGCGCACCGCAATAACGAGTCGGTTGCACTGTTTTACCTGGACCTGGACCGCTTCAAGTTTGTCAACGACACTATGGGGCATGCTGTTGGCGACGAGGTGCTCAAGGAAACAGCCAACAGAATTGCCACCACTTTACGTGACTCCGATATGCCCGCCCGTCTTGGCGGAGATGAATTCGCACTCGTGCTGCCGGAAACCGATGCGGATGGAGCGGCGCCGGTTGCCGCAAAACTCCTGAAAAAATTACAGGAACCTTATATTTTTGCTGAATTGGAATTTACGCTGGGAGGCAGCATCGGTATTGCGATTTACCCACGGGATGCCAATAGCGCCGAAACCCTGGTTCATCTTGCCGATACGGCAATGTATCAGGCAAAACAGGAAAAACTGGGGATTTCTTTCTATTCCGAGAGAGCATCCCGCAAAATAAAACAATCGAATGGTCATAAGCTCTGTTGAAAATCTTGTGACGGACCGACGTGTCATCGGCATAGCCGAATCTCACGCCCGATTTTTCCGCTTGATCCCCTGTTTCCGCTAACACAATTGTGCCATCAGGTCTTCAGCCAAGCCTTTTACTTCCCCCCGGCTAATAATAACCAGTCGTCCAATGCCGTCATCGGAAGTTCTTACCGGCAGCCGCGTTGCCGGATAAAGCCTTCCGGCTGTCCCCTGTACCAATAACGGTTCGTTTTGCTCAGGCGTGTAGACCATGCCTTTTAAACGGACCAGCTGTTTAGGGTAATGGGCGATTAGGTATTCCAACGCTTTTTGCAGCCGCTCCCACGACAGCGGATGCTCAAGCTGCAAGGCGATGCTGTTAAAGCCATGATCGGGTAAATCGAACCGTTCCGTATCGCGCAGCCGACGGAATTTCTTCGGACAATTGAGCAGCGCATCGGGATCAAGCTCGCCTTGCACAGCGGTCAGCCGGGTTGCGGCGGGAGCTAAAGTCCGCAAGCGCGTATCCAGCTTCGCAATCGCGTCAGCTGTTGCCAAATCGGTCTGCGTCATGACCACCGTATCCGCCCAGGCAATTTGTGCCTGGACTTCTGGAAAAAAGTCGAAATGATCGGTATCCATGCTCGCTGAAACCGTAGCAATAACGCCTTGCAAGCTATAGCGTGCAGCCAGCCAGCGTTCTCTTAACAAAATATCCAGCACCGGTTCCGGATTGGCAACGCCGCTGGTTTCAATGATCACCCGCTCGAAAGGCTTATCCCCTGCATCCCAAGCCATACGTAAGTTTTTAAGCAACGGCGTTAACGAACCGCGCACCTGACAGCACAAGCAACCGCCCACCAAGGTTGATAAAGGCACTTTATGCTCGCGCAGTAATTGTTGATCGATCGGTGTGGTGCCGAATTCATTGATAATCACGGCAGATTTGGGTGCATGACTTAATAAGCGGTTCAATAAAGTCGTTTTCCCGCTACCGAGAAATCCGCTGATGATGAACACAGGGATTCGCTCAATGACTTTAGTGGATGGGGACAAGTTGGGATGGTTCATATTGTTTATTAATGAGCGCTGTAGCTGTAGATCGGGCAACACCTTTTCGTTGCCCGGCCTTTAATTCTCGCATATATCCTAACCGGGCTAGCCGATATTTAATTTCGTGGAGTTTATTTTCTCGCTTTGTGTCATTTTGGTGCATCCATAATTTATTTCAGTGCAAAAAATGCGGCAGGATCCAGGCAAGTTCTCACTGAACAACGCTGAGCAGCGGGATTAGATGGTTTGGCACAATCCGTGCTTTTTCAATGAAAGGTGGTGCGATGGCGCATCCTCCTTTCCTTTCAACAATGGCGTTGAAAAGTCGTTTGTTTTAAACAGGCGGCGATAACTTTACTCGTCTATTGTTTACGCCTTGATTTTAACTAGGTTATCTGCAAAGAACGAGTGAAAGAACGCTCGTTTCCAAGGGTATCAACAGCTTGCGAAAACAGGCTTAACCTAACAAATCAAGGTGTTTTTGATCCGGCACCTCAATACATTATTTATCTAACTTTTTAAAGGTGAGTTATGTCCTACCTGATTCCTTCAGAATTTGTCACAAAAATGGTCGACGCCGGCGAATCCAAAATCTTCATGTCAACCCGGGATACCTTGATCAGGGCTTATATGGCCGGTGCGATCCTGGCCTTGGCTGCGGTATTTGCGGTCGCTGTTGCTGTGCAAACGAATTCTCCAATTTTTGGCGCAATTTTATTCCCCGTCGGTTTTTGCATGCTGTATTTGCTGGGCTTCGACCTTCTGACCGGTGTATTTGTTTTGACGCCGCTGGCATGGCTTGATAAACGTCCAGGCGTAACCATCAACGGTATTTTCAGAAACTGGGGCTTGGTCTTTGCAGGTAATTTTCTAGGGGCGTTAACCGTGGCGGTGATGATGTCCATTGTCTACACCTACGGTTTTTCCGTTGCACCTAACGATGTGGGCATAAAGCTGGCCGGCATCGGTGAGGCGCGTACGCTGGGCTATGCGAAATATGGCATAGCCGGCTGGTTTACGATTTTTATCAGGGGCATGCTGTGTAACTGGATGGTATCTACCGGTGTGGTTGGAGCGATGATTTCCACGTCCGTTAGCGGCAAGGTGATCGCCATGTGGATGCCGATCATGCTGTTCTTTGGCATGGCCTTCGAGCACTCGGTCGTCAACATGTTTCTGTTTCCAGCCGGTTTGATCATGGGAGGAAATTTTTCAATTATGGATTATTTTATCTGGAACGAGATTCCGACCGTTTTGGGTAATCTGATCGGCGGGCTTGCGTTTACCGGATTGACCCTCTATTCCACCCATATAAGAACCGCGCCTAAACGCGCCTTATAATTATCCGAATTATACAAATAAAGCCTCAGCCCATCAGTGTCTGAGGCTTGATGTTACACACGGACGATATTTCTCCCGTTTGCCGCGCTGAGCACCGCAGCTTTTGTCGAGAATAGCCCGTTAGGGGTGCGGCAGGGATGCCGCACGTCAGCAGAGGGGCTGGAGCCCCTTCTGCTGACCCTCGACAAAAGCGAGGAGCACAGGACAAATCGGCAGGATAGCCGATTTGCATGCATCGCACCCGAAGGGCGAGGCACAAGGACGTGCCGAGTGATTCAAGCGGCAACCGGGGCGCCTTTTCTTTGGTTACTTTCTTTTCGACTGCATGGATGCAGGAGGTAGAGCAATGCAGGAGCGATTGCCGAGGCGAAGCACAAATTCGCCTGGAGCGAATTTGAACAGCCATGAGGCTGGCCCGCAGGGCGAAAACCAGGGAGGGTTTTCGTAGCGAAAAGTAACTCGCCCTCGGGTGCGAGAACCCGATTCAAATAAGCGTCGCGTTAGCGACACTTTAATGTTAAATCCATATAAATCCAGCTAACTGCGTAACATCAGTTATTAACAATCACTGTATTTGTAAAAGAGTTCATCATGACACGCGACGAAGTTACCGAATTGATCATCACGCACAAACTGCGCAAACAACTGACATGGCCTCAACTGGCCGATGGCATCGGCCAGAGCAAGGAGTGGACGACAGCAGCCCTGCTGGGACAGATGACGCTTAACGCCGAACAGGCCGCCAAGGTGGGTGCTTTGCTGGAGTTGCCCGCCGAGGCTATCGAACAACTACAGGTTGTTCCCTATAAGGGCTCTCTGTCCACAGCAGTGCCGACCGATCCGTTGATTTATCGTTTCTACGAACTGGTCAACGTCTACGGCACCACCTTTAAAGCGCTGATTCACGAAGAGTTCGGTGACGGCATTATGAGTGCTATCGATTTCAGCATGGATCTTCAACGAGAACCCGATCCCAAAGGGGACCGCGTCAAGATCGTGATGAGCGGCAAATTCCTTCCTTATAAAAGTTACTGAGCGTTTTAGCCCTGTGCTTGGTTGCGACCGTTTGGCATGAAACAATGTCCAATCAGTTAAAAATCTCCGTAGGCCAATACTCGGACCAAGGCCGTAAGGAAATCAACCAGGATTTTCACGGCGTTTATATCCCGAAAGAACCGCAGTTGAGCTCGAAAGGTATTGCTATTGCCCTGGCTGACGGGATCAGTAGCAGCGATGTCAGCCATATTGCCAGTCAAGCCGCTGTGACCGGCTTTTTGGAAGATTATTTTTGTACTTCGGAAGCCTGGTCGGTAAAAAAGTCGGTACAGCGGGTTTTGACAGCAAGCAACTCATGGTTGCATGCGCAAACCCGGCAAAGCCGGTATTGTTACGATATGGACAGAGGCTATGTCTGCACCTTAAGCGCGATGGTGATCAAATCCACTACCGCACATATTTTCCATGTCGGCGATACACGCATCTACCGCTTGCATGACCATGATCTGGAACAGCTCACCGACGATCATCGGCTTTGGATTTCACAGGACAAAAGCTATCTAAGTCGCGCCTTGGGAATGGATTCCCATCTTGAAATCGATCATAAAACCCTGCCCGTGGCACAAGGCGATATTTTCCTGTTTGCGACCGATGGGGTTTATGAGTTTGCCAGCCAGGAATTTATCGTCGATGCCATCAGCAAAGCCGGGGGAGATCTCGATTCCACAGCCCGGACGATCGTCGATGAGGCTTACCGGCAAGGCAGCACCGATAACCTCACCGTTCAGATCGTCAGGATCGAAAACTTACCCAGACAAAGTGCAAATGAGCTTTACCAGTCGTTAACCGAGCTACCGTTCCCGCCTGTATTGGAAGCGCGGATGCTGTTTGATGGCTATACCATTGTCAGGCAGTTACACGCCAGTAGCCGCAGCCACATTTATCTGGCGGTAGATAACGAAACCCACTCGCAAGCCGTAATAAAAACCCCATCCATTGCCCTTCGGGGCGATCCGGCTTATCTGGAACGCTTCCTGATGGAAGACTGGATCGCCCGGCGCATCAATAATGCGCATGTGCTCAAACCGTGTGCGCAGACGCGCAAACGCAACTTTTTATACGTGGTCACGGAATTCATTGACGGACAGACCTTGACGCAGTGGATGATCGACAACCCGAAGCCGGACCTGGAAACCGTGCGAGGGATTATCGAACAAATTGCGAAAGGCTTGAGAGCTTTTCACCGGCTGGAAATGCTGCATCAGGATTTGAGACCCGACAATATCATGATCGATAGCACCGGCACGGTGAAGATCATT
>Ga0208628_1000635_pt1 | contig 15716 bp, 9 predicted proteins | sample LakWasMet16_LOW5_2_FD_183864 | JGI IMG/M metagenome (GOLD analysis project Ga0208628, IMG submission 183864) | Freshwater sediment methanotrophic microbial communities from Lake Washington under simulated oxygen tension - Sediment Metagenome... | ecosystem: Environmental > Aquatic > Freshwater >... | reverse complement strand
CCTCAAGCTGCTGCAGAGCTGCAATTACGACGTCGAGCGCGCACAGCGCGGCATTGTTTACATCGACGAGATCGACAAGATCTCGCGCAAGTCGGACAACCCCTCCATCACCCGCGATGTCTCGGGAGAGGGCGTGCAGCAAGCCTTGCTCAAACTGATCGAAGGCACCATGGCCAGCGTGCCGCCCCAGGGAGGGCGCAAGCACCCGAATCAGGATTTCGTGCAGATAGACACCACCAACATCCTGTTTATCTGCGGCGGCGCGTTTTCCGGCCTGGAAAAGGTCATCGACAACCGTACCCAGTCCTCCGGCATGGGCTTTGGCGCCACCGTCAAGAGCAAGGAGCAGCGCAGTCTGACCGAAGTGTTCAAGGAGGTCGAGCCCGAAGACCTGATCAAGTTCGGCCTCATTCCGGAACTGGTCGGTCGCATGCCGGTGGTGGCGACGCTGGCCGAGTTGAGCGAGGACGCGCTGGTGCAGATCCTCACCGAGCCGAAGAACGCACTGGTCAAGCAGTACAGCAAGCTGCTGGCGATGGAGGGCGTGGAACTGGAAGTGCGGCCCTCGGCGCTGAAAGCCATCGCGCGCAGGGCCTTGGCACGCAAGACCGGCGCGCGCGGTTTGCGTTCGATTCTTGAGCAGTCGCTGATCGACACCATGTACGAATTGCCCAACGTCGGCAATGTTGACAAGGTGGTGGTGGACGAGGCCACGATTGACGAGAACAAGCCTCCGCTGCTTGTCTACCGCGAAGCGGCCAAAAAAGCCTGATTTGCAGGGTGATTGCGCCCAATCATTCAGCCTTGGTCGGGCGCGCATCCATCAATAATGAAGGCAGGGTTGAAAAACAGTGCTTTCAGTCCATATTACTTAGCAACTGACCTGAGTTTGAGTGGGTCGCCACGGATACGTCGTTTTCGACCGGTAACAAAGAGGTTTCCCTATGTCTGGCCACACACCGCTGCCTGCTGTTTCCATTGAATTGCCACTGCTGCCTCTGCGCGACGTGGTGGTGTTTCCGCACATGGTCATTCCCCTGTTCGTGGGACGGCCCAAGAGCATCAAGGCGCTGGAAGCCGCGATGGAGGCCGAGCGCCGCATCATGCTGGTGGCGCAAAAGGCCGCTGCCAAGGACGACCCCCTGGTGTCCGACATGTTTGACGTCGGCTGCGTATCGACCATTCTGCAGATGCTCAAGCTGCCTGACGGAACCGTCAAGGTGCTGGTTGAGGGCCAACAGCGCGCGCGGGTGGACCGCATTGACGAAGGCGATGCCTTCTTCACCGCCGCCGTGACTCCGATCGAAGTCGGTGCCGAGGGCGACGACAAGCCGCGCGGCAAGGCCAGCGAAGTCGAGGCCCTGCGCCGCGCCGTGATGCAGCAGTTTGACCAGTACGTCAAGCTCAACAAGAAGATTCCGCCCGAAATCCTTACCTCGATTTCCAGCATCGACGATGCCGGCCGCCTGGCCGACACGATCGCCGCGCATCTGCCGCTCAAGCTGGACAACAAGCAGTCGGTGCTGGCGCTGTCCGGTGTCAAGGACCGGTTGGAAAACCTGTTCGAACAGATCGAGCGCGAGGTCGACATCCTGAATGTCGACAAGAAGATCCGCGGGCGTGTCAAGCGCCAGATGGAGAAGAATCAGCGCGACTTCTACCTCAACGAGCAGGTCAAGGCGATCCAGAAGGAGCTGGGCGAAGGCGAAGAGGGTGCCGACATCGATGAGATCGAGAAGAAGATCAAGTCGGCCAAGATGCCCAAGGAGGCCCTCAAGAAGGCTGAAGGCGAGCTCAAGAAGCTCAAGTTGATGTCGCCCATGTCGGCCGAGGCCACCGTGGTGCGCAACTACATCGACGTGCTGACCGGCTTGCCCTGGGCCGCCAAGACCAAGATCAAGCACAACCTGGCGAACGCCGAGACCGTGCTCAACGAGGACCACTTTGGCCTGGACAAGGTCAAGGACCGCATCCTGGAATACCTTGCCGTGCAGCAGCGCGTCGACAAGGTCAAGGCGCCCATCCTGTGCTTGGTCGGGCCCCCCGGCGTGGGCAAGACCTCGCTCGGTCAGTCGGTTGCCAAGGCCACCGGACGCAAGTATGTGCGCATGGCTTTGGGCGGCATGCGTGACGAGGCCGAGATCCGCGGCCACCGGCGCACCTATATCGGCGCGATGCCGGGCAAGGTGCTGCAGAGCCTGTCCAAGGTGGGCACGCGCAATCCGCTGTTCCTGCTTGACGAGATCGACAAGCTCGGCACCGACTTCCGCGGTGATCCGTCAAGCGCCTTGCTCGAGGTGCTGGACCCCGAGCAGAACCACAAGTTCGGCGACCACTACGTCGAGGTTGATTTCGACCTGAGTGACGTGATGTTCGTGGCGACCTCCAATTCGATGAACATTCCATCGGCGCTGCTCGATCGCATGGAAGTGATTCGCCTGTCGGGTTACACCGAGGACGAGAAGACCAGCATTGCACTGAAGTACCTGTTGCCCAAGCAACTGAAGAACAACGGCGTGAAGGAGCACGAGCTGCTGGTCGGTGAAGATGCGGTGCGCGACATCGTGCGCTACTACACCCGTGAGGCGGGCGTTCGCTCGCTGGAGCGCGAACTCTCCAAGATCTGCCGCAAGGTGGTCAAGGGGCTGCAGCTCAAGAAGATGACGCCTCAGGTCAAGGTGAGCGCCGACAATTTGAACGAATTCCTGGGCGTGCGCAAGTACACCTACGGCCGCGCTGAACAGCAGAACCAGGTTGGACAGGTGGTTGGTCTGGCGTGGACCGAGGTTGGTGGCGACTTGCTGACGATCGAGGCGGCCATGATGCCCGGCAAGGGCGTGATCACCCGCACCGGCTCGCTGGGCGACGTGATGAAGGAATCGGTTGAGGCAGCCCGCACGGTGGTGCGCAGCCGTTCGCACCGTTTGGGCATCAAGGACGAGTTCTTCGAGAAGAAGGACATCCACATCCACGTGCCCGATGGCGCAACCCCCAAGGATGGGCCGAGCGCCGGCGCGGCGATGACCACGGCCTTCGTTTCCGCCATGACCGGCATCCCGGTGCGCAGCGATGTCGCCATGACCGGCGAGATCACCTTGCGCGGCGAGGTGACAGCGATTGGTGGCCTGAAGGAGAAACTGCTGGCGGCCCTGCGCGGTGGCATCAAGACGGTGCTGATCCCGGAGGAAAACGCCAAGGACCTGCAGGAGATCCCCGAGAACGTCAAGAACGGCCTGGAAATCGTTCCGGTGCGCTGGATCGACAAGGTGCTGGAAGTTGCACTGGAACGCATGCCCACCCCCTTGCCGGAGGACGAGGCGGTGGCGGTCGCCCCGGCAGCGGCCGCTGGCGCGGCGCCCGAGATGACGGGTTCGGTCAAGCATTGAAAAAGTTTGCGCAAAAAATTGGGCGGCACTGGATTCGACAAAAAAAGTACGCTATAATTTGAGGCTTGAAACGCGGGAATAGCTCAGTTGGTAGAGCGCAACCTTGCCAAGGTTGAGGTCGAGAGTTCGAGACTCTTTTCCCGCTCCATATTCCAGAAAAAGGGAAGCCCAGGCTTCCCTTTTTTGTCCCAAAAATTGGCGCGATAGCAAATCGGTTATGCAACGGATTGCAAATCCGTCTAGCCCAGTTCGACTCTGGGTCGCGCCTCCAGTATTAGTCTTGGATCTTTGGTGAAAAGCGCCTCGTCAACCAAAACTGACGGGGCTTTTTTGTTTCACAATAGGCCAACATTGCCCGGGTGGTGAAATTGGTAGACACTGCGGACTTAAAATCCGCCGCTTTCCTGCATAAGGGGCGTACCGGTTCGACCCCGGTCCCGGGCACCACCACACGAGTACGACATGCCAAGCTACGACAGCCCTTTTGAAATTCACGTTCACGGCCAGGTGCCGTTGCGCAAGGATGTGGGCTTTGAGCAGATTCAGGAAGCCCTCAAGCCGATGTGGAAGTACGCCGGCTTTCGTTCCTTGGTCGATGGCGCCAAGAGTTCCTACGAGGACGAGCCGGGCATTCAGTTCGATGCGCCGGCGCACCTGCTGCACCTGTGCTGGACCGTGGCCGGTGGCGAGGATTTCCGCCAGACCCTCGATGAGATGTGCATGAACCTCAATGAGCTGGCCGATACCGGCGCTGCGATTGAAGTCACGTTCTACGACGCCGATTTCGACGAGGAAGACGAGGAGTCGGATGCCGAGTCGCGCGACGACTTTCTGATGCTGTTCGTCGGGCCCAATCCGGCCGCCATCATGCAGGTGCAGCGTGACCTGCTGGTGCAGGACGTGGTCAACATGATGGAGCGCCACTTCGATGGCGCGGAGCTCGGTGGCGTGGTCGCCGAGATCGACAAGCTGTTCGCCCAGCGCTTTGATGACCTGGTCAGTTCCCTGGACATGGGCCGCTCCCCGCGCAGTGGACCTGGTGGCGGTCATGGCGGTGGCGGTCATGGCGGCGGGCGCAAGCCGCGGCACCTGCACTGACCACAAGGGGTCCGCTGGGCGCGCCGCGCGCCCTACGCGCTGCGCGCTCGCCCCCCTTTTTAGTTCCGGCACGCTGCGCTTAACTTTTCGTAGAAAAGTTAGCCTGCACTGAAAGGGCGGCAAGGCGCGTTGCGCCCTATCTGCTGCGCAGATTCACGCACTGCGTGCGCGGCCTCCCTTTTCTGCCCAGGTGCGGGTCCAGCGGATCTGCATCAGGCGCAGCATGCCAAGCATGGCCAGCGCCAATAGCGCGAAGATCACAAAGCCCCAGGCATAGCTGCCAGCGTATTGCTTCGACAGCCCCATGGCGTTGGGTACCAGGCCGCCGCCCAGGGCGCCAATTTCTCCAATCATCGAACCGGCAACGGCGGTGGCCAGCGGCCAGCGCAGCGGCACCAGTTGGAACAGCGCGCCATTGCCCGCGCCCAACGCCGCGAAGCACAGCATCACCAGCAGCGTGGTGGCCACCAGTGAGGCCGTCGCGAGCGCACACAGCAGCAAGGTGCCAGCCACGGTGGCCAGCACCAGCGTGAGTGTGTTGATGCCGCCCCAGCGGTCTGAGATCCAGCCGCCAAACACCCGCAGTGCGGCGCCCATGAAGGCGGCCAACATGGTCAATTGACCGGCCTGCACCTTGCTCACGCCAAACTGGTCGTAGTAGTAGGTGGGCAGAAAGGTTGCCAGTCCGATGAAGCCGCCAAAGGTCACCGCGTAGATCAGGCTGAAGGCCCAGCCGTCCTTCTCAAACAGGCAGGCGATGTGTTCCCGAAACGTGGCGTGCGCGTCCAGGTCGTCGGGTTCCCTGGCAAACACGATCATCACCAGCATCGGTACGCAGATTGCCGCCGCTGCCAGGCCATACACCGTGACCCAGCCAAAGGCCTGGGCCAGCGGCGGGGCAACCAGCACCGACACGGCGGTGCCTACATTGCCCGCGCCGACCAATCCCATCGCCAGTCCCTTGTGCCGCGGCGGGAACGAGCCGGCGCCGAGCGACAGGGCCACGCCAAAGCTGGCGCCGGCAATACCCAGCAGCACGCCCATGGCCAGCAGATCATTGAAGCTCTTCACGAAGAAGAAGCCAAACAGCATGGCCACCGCGATCAGTGCCATCTCCACCAGCGTGGCCCTCTTGCGGCCGATGTACTGCGACAGGATGCCCAGTGGAAACCGCATCAGCGCGCCGGCCAGAATCGGTATCGACAGCATCACGCCCTTTTGCGCCGGGCTCAGGTTGAAGGTCTCCGAAATGAAGGGCGCCATCGCGCCATTGAGTACCCAGATGCAGCAGGAGAAGGCAAAGTAGAGAAACGCCGCGAACAAGGTGGGCGAGTGGCCGCTGTTCAAGAAACTTCGAAATCCCGTCATCGTGCACATCCTTCCATTCAGAGATGGAGGTGTCATAGCGAGAGTCGTGCCAGTTCCCGGCGGGCATATCGTGGCCGCGTGCACGCTTGCCTGGCAACTTGGGCTCGAATCTGGTGCACGCCCACTGCGGCGTGCACCAGAAGCTTTCAGCGCGGGGCGCTCAGCCCGCGCACCGCTGTGTGGACGCGGTTACGTCGGAGCGTGGCTCCATCAAGGGCATCAGGCTGGGCGCCAGCAGCTTGAGCAGCTGTACTGGCAGGGCGCTGGTGAAGTCGTAGTTGGCGGCCTGCGGACCGTGCACGTAGGCGGTGATGCTGCCGAAATAGCGCTCGCCAATGTTGAACACGAAGGTGGCCGAGCGATTCACCACCCGGGACTCCAGCAACTGGCCGCCGGCACCATATACATCGAAACGATGGTCGCCGGTGCCGGTCTTGCCGCCCACCGGCAGTTCGTTGCCATCGGCACCCACGAATGCGCCCTTGGCGCGTCTGGCGGTGCCCTCGTCGACCACTTCGCGGATCACACCCAGCACGGCGCGCGCCACTTCCTCGGGCAACACACGCTCGCTCTTGCCGGCTCGATGCTGCAGCAGGGTCTCATACGGCGTGGCGGCGGCAAAGTGCAGGGACTCGATGCGCTCCACCGGCTTGCGCACGCCCCCATTGACCAGGATACCCATCAGCTCGGCCAGCGCGGCCGGACGGTCGGCCGAGGCGCCCAGGGCGCTGGCGTAGGACGGCACCAGCGAGTCGAAGGGGTAGCCCATGCGTTTCCACTGGCGGTGGATTTCGAGAAAGCCTTCCACCTCGAGCAGGCCCAGTATGCGGGTGTCCTGCGCGTGCTTGCGGCTGGTGCTGAAGAGCCACTGGTACACCGCCTGGCGCTCGGCGGTGCTGGCGGCGATCACTTGCGCCGCCGTGGCGCCCGGATGGCCACGCAGGTAGCCCACGACCCACAGCTCCAGCGGGTGCACGGTGGCGACAAAACCGCGGTCGGCCAGGGACGCCTTCTCTGGTGAGTACTGTTCGAACAGCTTGGCCAGCCGTTCAGGATCCACTTCGCGGTCGCTGGACAGGTTGTCCTTGACGAATTCGGTGAAGCCTTCGAGGCCGGCCTCCGGCGCGATGGTGCGGAAGATGCTGGCCAGCCGCGCCGGCGTCGGGCGCACCGCCTGCAGCAGCAATTCCTGCGCCTCTGCCACTGATTTGCCCTGGTACTTGTTCAGAAAGCGGTGGATGAACTCGCGCCCCTCGCGGTCGGCGAAACGGCTCAGGTAGTCCGCGCGCCGCGGGTCCTTGCTGTCCTTGAGCAGACTCGCCGATGACCCGGGCGCCTGGAACATGTAGTGGTGCACCACGTCGCGCATGAGCCGCACGAACACCAGGTTGACCGAATTGCGCAGTCCTTCGCGCACCGTCATGGTCCGGCTGTTGTCCTCGCGCCGGAAGTTGCTGAAGGTATGCAGGCCGCCGCCGGTGAAGAAGCTCTCGGCCGGACTTGCCGAGTAGCGTCGCTCCAGCGCGGCCTGCAGCATGGCGCCCAGATCGCTGTCAGGCTGGTGCGCCAGGTAGTCCAGCGCCCAGCGTGAGAGCGTGTCCTTCGGGTCGGGCTCGATCTCGCGTCGCTGCTCGGGGTCGAGCGGGCTGTAGCGTTGGTGCAGGCTGGCAATGATGTCCAGGTAGCTCACCAGGGTGCGCAGCTTGGCGGTGGAGCCGAGGTCGAGCTTGGCGCCATCGTTGATGTCCAGTGGCTGGTCGAAGTTGTCGGTCTGCAAGCGCAGGTAGTTCATCTTCTCGCCGCGCTCCAGCAGGGTGACGCTGTACACCACCTTGGCGGGGTCGCCGTGTCCCAGCAGCCCTTTGCCCTGCAGCCCGGCCGCTTGAGCCGCTGCGGGGTCGCGCAGCTGGCGCAGCACCTGCGTGACCGCCGCCTGCGCCTGCCCGTCGAGGGTGCTGGCGACGCTGAGATCCAGCCGGTCCAGGCTGTAGAAGCCATTGCTGCCCAACAGCCCGGCGAGCTGCGTGCGCAGCGCCGTGGAGGCCTTGCGTGTCACGAATGACACCGGCGCCAGGTTGGTCCGAGACGGCTGGTCGCGACCCAGGCGCACGCCCAGCGCCGCGTCGCGCAGGACGCCGGAGATGACGCCCGCGTTGGCCAGCAGTCGCAGGTGGCTGTCTGTCAGTGCCTCCAGGTCGCTCTGGCTGTCACCGAGGTAGTAGGACGGTCGGCGCTGCGCGATCAGCAGGCTCAGGGCCTGCTTGTAGGCCAGTGCCGTGGCAGGGGAAGCATCGGCCGGCGCCGGATCACCGCGCAAGAGCGCGTTGACCTGCTCGAAATCACGGCCATACCATGCCCACAAGCCATCGCCAATGCCGTTGACTTCACCATGGCCGGGCTTGGCCGACAGCGGCACCGTGTTGAGGTAGTCGACCACCAGGCGGTGTCGCGTGGCGGTGGTGTCGGGGCCGTCTTGGTAGGCGCGCAGGCTGGCCGAGGCCATTTGCCGCAGCTTTTCTGACGCCGAGGCGGTGCGGCCCTCAGGCGAATGACGGTACTTCTCGATCTGGGTCGCCAGCGTGCTGCCGCCGGCGGACTTGTGCTCGGGATTGAAGCCGTGCAGCGCCTGCTCGAAGGCAGCCTTGCTCAGGCGCACCCAATCCACCGCAGGGTTGCGTGTCGGGTAGCTGGCGTCCAGCAACTCGCGGTTCTCGATGAACAGCAGGCTGTTGACCAGAATCCGCGGCAGCGCCTCGAAACTGGCGTAGGAGCGTTCCGGATAACGCGCCGCAAACAGCGGCTGCTTGCGGCAGTCCAGCACGGCCAGCCCAAGCTGCGTCTTCTCGCGGTAGGGCGCATACAGTCCCTGGTCGATGGCTTCGATCATGTCTGCGCTCATGCGGGCCTGGGCAACGATCTGAAAATCCCTGGCCTGCAGCTTGTCAAAGAACTCGGGCAGCTTGGAGTAACCCAGCCGTTCGTCGTACGGGCTGTCCAGCGGATAGCGGACGGCCGTGTCCGGGCTGGGGCCGGGCTGAACGGCGAAGGTCATCTTGGCCGCGCGTTGGGAGAAGAAGTCCGCTTGCCAGCGCGCGCTGCGCAGCTCCTGAAAGAGCAAAGCGCCCGCAACCACGGCCACGGCCAGCAGCAGCATCATTAGCGTGAGCAGGATGGTTCGCAGACTGAACCAGGATCGGCCAGCGGTCTTGACGCCAGCCGAGAAGGTGGGCGCAGCTGTTCCGACGAGATGCGGCGCCAGCGCCGGTGGCAGTGGTGGTCGCAACTTGCCGCGCCGGTTGGTCGCCGCGGCTGCCATGGTGCCGATTCGTCGTGCGGCATGCAGGTAGGTGTGCGGCTTGCGCCAATGCGCTTTCTTGGTCATGGGTGCTTGTGGTCGATTCAGGTTCGCGCGGAGGGCGTGATTGCCAGAGGGCGATCGCCGCAAAATGCTTGCGCATGGGTGAGCTTACTTCAGGGGATGGGCCGGGCCGGCACCCTGGCTTCTGACAATTATCAAGGCGCCCCCCGTCCATTGCCCTAGTGTTGCTTGATCAGTTCATCATCGCAGGCAGGGGAATCTCATGAAACTGGCGGAAACAAAATACGACAACCAGGAAACAGGTTGCTGCGCAAGACTGGACGAGGCGCGCTGGGAGGGGCAGGAGTTCGTCTGGCAAGACAAACCCTTCGTCAAGGACCACATTCGCGAGTTTCTGCACCTTCCGCTCAACTTCGGGTCGGTGATGGCGCGCGACCATGCTGCCCTGGAGCAGGCACAGGCCTACGCGCCAGAGCCCTTGTGGCTGGTTGACGAAGTCTCCCCGTGGGGTTCAGACATCTACCTTGCCACCGACCGCGCGGTACCCAACATGCAGATGGCGTATCTGTCCGGCACGTTCATGACCAAGGTCTTCTCCGGACCGTTTCGGGATATCGGCTCATGGATCGCCCAGACCGAAGCACTGGTCAAGGAGCGCGGTCGAGAAGTGGACAAGCTCTACTTCTTCTACGCCACCTGCCCGAAATGTGCCAAACACTATGGCAAGAACCAGGTGGTGGCCTTTGCCAAGGTGAAGTAGTTCCGCGGCCGGCCGGGTCCATCGCCGCGGGCTTCGGCCCGTTGCCAAGCGTCTTGACCAAGGCATACTCTGCAGATCAGGCTCGACGGCGCAGCCTCGGTTCCTTACATTTGCGGAGAGCGATGATGGCACGGCCCAGTTGTATCCAGCACTGGCAAGATATCCAGGGTACGGACGATTCTTGTTACCCCGGCAGCGCCGAGCGCATGTCGATCGGGTCGCCGTTTGGGCGTGTGTTCGGCTTGACCCGCTTGGGCATTCACCACGAACTGCTGCCACCGGGCCGGCGCACCTCGTGGCCGCACGCCGAGCGGACGGAAGAGGAATTTGTCTACGTCATCGAGGGCTCGCCGGACTGCTGGCTCGATGGTGTGTTGCATCGGCTGCAGCCGGGCGATGCCGTTGGCTTCAAGCCGGGTACCGGCGTTGCCCACACCTTCATCAACAACACGACCAGCGACGTGCGCCTGCTGGCGGTTGGCGACACCCGCCGCGCCGACAACCAGGTGCACTACCCGCTGCACCCAAAGCGCAACCAGGAGATTGCGGCCCTGCACTGGACAGACGCCCCACAGCGCACATTGGGGGAGCACGATGGCCTTCCCGATCGGCTTCGGGAATCGGGTGGCCCCTTCTAGCGTGGAGAGTCACGATAATGCGAAAGACCATTTCGCGCTTGAAGACCGGCGTTGCGGCACGCCTGGCTGAAAAGTTGTCCATCAACGAGACCCATGCCCGGGTCGAACAGATTCGTACCGCCATGCTCGACGCCCTGGCGAGTATCGACACGGACGAGAACCTTGGCTCGCCCAAGGCGTGGTCCGACATCACCCGCGCGGCCGACATCCAGACCCTCTGGTACTTGCGAAGCGATGTGTTGCGCCTGCTTTCTGATTTTCATGGGGAGCAATCGGGACGCGACAAGCTGGAGGCGATGACGGAAATGTTTCGCGGACTCGTGCCACCGAACCAGATGCCGAGTCGCAGGCGGACCGAACGCTAGGTTACCGGTTGGCGCAGCGCCTGCGATGCATTGCCCAGGTGCCTTGGCAGTGCCGGCGGGGGTTCGGGAATGATGTATTGATTCAACCTCTTTCTCTCGGCCAAATGCGCCCATCGCGACCGGCGCCAAGCCTCGATGTCGCGCACCGCCTGTCGGCGCAAGCTGCCGATTCATCCCGCAAACAGGCATTTGGTCGCATCGACGCTTGATAAGGTCGATCCATGCCCTACCATCCGGCGCACTTGGCGTTCAAGCGATGACCATGACCTCACGCGGGGCATTGGTACTCGTCCTGCATCAGGCTATCCCCAATTTTTTGCGTCCCACAAGGAGAGTTCACCATGCTGCGTCCCCTGCTCATCGCTGCCGTCCTGGCCACAAGCCTGACGGCTTGCGACAAGTCCCCTGGCAAGGGGGACTCCAAGAAGGAAGCCAGCGCACAGCCAGCCAAGCTGGTGATTGCGCCCGAGGACTTCATTACCGTGCAGGCCAACGCGGTGGCGTCGGGCCCGGTGGTGACAGGCTCAATCCAGCCCGAGCGCAAGGCGGATTTGCGTGCCGAGGTGTCGGCCGTAGTGCTGCAGGTGCTCAAGGAGAATGGCGACGTGGTACGCCGCGGCGATGTGCTGGCACGGCTGGACCAGACGGCGATTCTGGACAATCTGCGCTCGGCCGAGGACAACGCCCGCAACGCCGCCCAGTCGCTGGACCAGGCCGAGCGCAATCTGCAGCGCCTGATCACCTTGCGTGCCTCCGGCATGACCTCGCTGCAGGCGCTGGATGATGCGGAGGTGCGCCGCAACGGCGCGAAGAGCGAGTTGTCGGCCTCCAACGCGCGTGCCGTGCTGGCGCGCCAGCAACTGGAGCGCACCATCGTGCGCGCGCCCTTCGATGGCGTCGTCAGTGACCGCAAGGTGTCGGCGGGCGACACCGCCTCCATCGGCAAGGAGCTGTTCAAGGTCATCGATCCCAACAGCATGCGCTTTGCCGGGCGGGTGTCGGCCGACAAGATCAGCGTGGTCACGGTCGGCCAGGCCGTCAGCTTTCGCATCAATGGTTACGCCGGGCAAGAGTTTCGCGGCAAGATTACCCGGGTGGATCCCAGTGCCAACGACGTGACCCGTCAGGTGGAAGTGCTGGTGAGCTTCAACGATGCCAAGCAGCCGCGCGTCTCCGGTCTGTATGCCGAGGGGACGATCGAGGCGGCCAACGTCAAGGCGCTGACGCTGCCCGAGTCGGTGCTGGTGCGCGCCGGCGACAAGTCATCGGTCTGGCGCGTCAAGGCCAACGCGCTCAATCAGGTCGATCTGGCGCTGGGCGCGCGCGATCCCCGCACTGGCGACATCGAGGTGCGCGGCGGGTTGAAGGAGGGCGACACCATCCTGCGCAATCCCAGCTCCAGCTTCAAGGAGGGGCAGATCGTCGAGATGGTCTCCGCCAAGCCGCCAGCCGCGGCAGCGTCGGCCGCCGTGCTGGCCAAGGGGAACTAGCCATGTTCCTGTCCGACTTCAGCATCAAGCGGCCCACCGCCACCATCGTCCTGATCATCGCCCTGATGGCGATGGGTTTGCTCGCCATGAGCAAGCTGCGCGTGAATCAGAATCCGGATGTGGAGGTGCCCGGGCTGTTTGTGACGATTGCCTACCCCGGCGCCTCGCCCGATACGGTGGAGCGCGAGATTGTCAATCGCATCGAAAAATCGCTGCAAAGCATCTCCGGCGTGACCGAGGTGTACTCCAACTCGACCGAGGGCAGCGCGCGGTTCGACGTGATCTTCTCGTTCAAGAAGAACATGATCGAGGCCTCCGATGAGGTGCGCAACGTGATCTCCAGCGTGCGCTACAAGCTTCCTGTTGAGATGCGCGAGCCGGTGTTGCGGCGCTACGACCCGTCGGCACAACCCATCATGAACCTGGCGCTGTCCTCTGCCAAGCAAAGCCATGCCGAGATCTCGCGCCTGGCCGAGGACGTGCTGGCCGACAAGCTGCGTGGCATTGCCGGCGTGGCCACGGTCAACATCAACGGCTCGCTCAAGCGCGAACTCTCGGTGCTGTTGCGGGCCGAGAAGCTGCGCGAATTCAATGTATCGGTGGGCGAGGTGGTGGCCGCGCTGCGGGCGCAGAACACCAATGCGCCGGTTGGCAAGGTGCGCGGCAGGCTCGATGAGGAGAGCATTCGCCTGGTCGGTCGCATCGAGTCGCCCGCCGAGTTCCAGGACATCGTGGTCAAGCGCGTCGGTGGGCAGGTGGTGCGCCTGGCGCAGGTGGCGACCATCAGCGACAGCTTTGCCGATGTCGACAGCTTCAGCATCCGCAGCGGCAAACCCAACGTCGGCATGTTCGTGACGCGTTCGCGTGATGCCAGCACGGTCAGCGTTGCCGACGAAATCCGCAAGATGGTGAAGGACATCAACACCGAGCTGGCCAAGGAGCATCCCGGCACCCAGCTGGAGATCACCCGCGACGGCGGCGTGGACGCGCAGCGCAGCCTCAACAACGTCATTGAGTCGCTGATGTTGGGTGCCGTGCTGACGATCTTTGTCGTCTACGCCTTCCTGAACTCCTGGCGCTCGACCTTGATCACGGCGCTGAGCCTGCCGACCTCCGTGGTGGCGGCCTTCATTGCCGTCTGGCTATGCGGTTTCACGCTGAACTTCATGACGCTGCTGGGGCTGTCGCTGGCGATTGGCGTGCTGATCGACGATGCCATTGTGGTGCGCGAGAACATCGTGCGCCACATGCAACGTGGCGCCGACCGGCGCACGGCCTCGCTGGAAGGCACAGCCGAGATCGGCCTGGCGGTGGCGGCCACCACCTTCTCCATCATCGCGGTGTTCATCCCGGTGGCCTTCATGCCGGGCGTGTCGGGTGAATGGTTTCGTCCCTTTGCCCTGACGGTGACCTGTTCCGTGCTGGTGAGCCTGGGCATTTCGTTCACGCTGGACCCGATGCTGTCGGCCTATTGGGGCGACCCGCCGGACCACCACACCTCGCCCAAGAAGGGCCTGGGCGCGATGCTGGCGCGCTTCAACCATTGGTTTGACCACCAATCCGATCGCTACGGCAATGTGATTGCCTGGGCGCTGCACCATCGCCGCTGGATGACCGCCATTGCGCTGCTGAGCCTGGTCGGTGCACTGGGGCTGCAGATCAAGTGGGGCGGCACCAGTTTCCTGCCCGCCGCGGACTCGGGCAACCTGATGATCGAGGTGCGCACGCCGGCTTCGTCGTCCATTGAATACGCGCGCCTGAAGATGGAGCGTGCCGCAGAGCTGGCCCGGGCCATCCCCGAGACCAAGGAGACCAACAGCAACATCTCGGCCGGCGGCGGGCGCATCTACGTCGACATCGGCAAACGCCACACGCGCAAGCGCAGCGCCAAGGAGATCGCCGCCGAGCTGCGCGAGAAGGTTCGCACCCTGGTTGGTGCCGAGTACGTGGTGCTGGACGATCTGAACAACGGCGCGCGCAAGCCGATCCAGATCGAGTTTACCGGGCCGGATTCGCGCAAGCTGCTCGAAATCACCAGCGCCTACATGGACAAGCTGCGCCTGGTTCCCGGCGCGGTCGATGTCGGACTGTCACAGCAGGACCCCAAGAAGGAGCTGAAGATCGAGCTCAATCGCGGCCTGGCCAACTCCATGGGTATCTCGGCCAATGACGCGGCGCAGGCCTTGCGCGTGGCCTTTGCCGGCATCGAAGTGGGTGACTGGGTGGACCCCACCGGCGAGACCCGTGACGTGTCGGTGCGGCTGCACCCGGACGACCGGGTCAGCAAGGAGAACATCGAGCGCCTGCCGATCGCCGTCTCCGGCACCAACGAAATGGTGCCGCTGGACCAGATTGCCTCGGTCACCATGGGCAAGGGCCCGTCGGGCATCGAGCATGCCAATGGCAAGCGCAACATCACCGTTTCCGCCAATGCGCAGGGTCGCTCCAATGGCGAGGTCACGGACGACGCCATGAAGCTGGCCAAGTCCTTCGACTACCCGCCCGGCTATGGCCTGTCCCTCGGCGGCGCCGGGCAGGACCAGAAGGAGCTGTTCACCGAGATGCTGATTGCGCTGCTCTCCGGCATTGGTCTGATGTACCTGATTCTGGTGATCCAATTTGGCTCGTTCACAGCGCCGCTGGCGGTGATGCTGTCGCTGCCGTTGTCCCTGATTGGCGTGGTGCTGGCGCTGCTGATTACCGGTGGCACGCTCAACCTGATGAGCTTCATCGGCATCATCATGCTGATGGGGCTGGTTGCCAAGAACGCCATCTTGCTGCTGGATGCGGCCCGCAAGCGCGAGGCCGAGGGCTTTGACCGCGAAGACGCGCTCATGCACGCCGGGCGTCTGCGCCTGCGCCCGATCCTGATGACCACCTTCGCGTTGATCGCCGGCATGCTGCCCGTCGCCATTGGCTTGGGCGAGGGCGGCGAGTTCTACCAGCCGCTGGCGGTGGCGATCATTGGCGGCACCATCACCTCGACCTTGCTGACCTTGCTGGTGGTTCCCACCTTCTACGACAGCATCGAGATCGCACGCGACCGCATGGCCGCCAAGTTCAGGCTGCGGGCACAGCGGCGCCTCGCCGTGCTGGCCTTCCTGCAGACCATGGGCGAGGCGATTCTGACGCTGTTGCTGGTGCGGGTTCTGTTCCGCGCGGTGATGCGGCTGCTGGCCCGACGCCCGGGGGCTGGCGCCATCGGCGCTGCCGCTGCGGCCAAGTCGCCATGACCCGCCCCGTTCCTCTTGCTGTCTCCTGAGACCCAACAAAGTCGCTCATGAAAATGTTT
>Ga0208628_1000634_pt1 | contig 15730 bp, 15 predicted proteins | sample LakWasMet16_LOW5_2_FD_183864 | JGI IMG/M metagenome (GOLD analysis project Ga0208628, IMG submission 183864) | Freshwater sediment methanotrophic microbial communities from Lake Washington under simulated oxygen tension - Sediment Metagenome... | ecosystem: Environmental > Aquatic > Freshwater >... | reverse complement strand
AGAGACGATTTTATTCCATTTTGACGCCTGCTCAGTGCTAAAGCCATCCGGTGTCGCTTTGTCGGCATGTCCCTCAACGATGACGTTATTCAAAGACTGCTCTTGGATCAGTGGGATAATTTTATCAATCGCTTCTTGCACGTTTGCTTTGGGTCTTACCTCCCCCGGAGAAAACGAGCCTCCGCCAAGAACGAGTAGGCTCATCGGCGCCTGCGGAGAACGATTTGCCTCCTCTGCACCCTTTGGATTTACTGGCTCTGGCGATTTCTCATCAATTTTCGGGATAGTTGTCTCAGGAGAGGTTTGTTGTGATGGCATAACACTCGAATCCACCCGGTTTTTATCAATTGCGTTATCGTTTGGTGCAACCTTGCCTTCAAACTCCGTTATGGATGTTTCTAATTTATTAATAACAATGGAGCCCTGCGTTTGTTCCAGCGCCGATTTTTCGATAGTTTTTTTGACAAGGCCAGACGATTCATAGACATCTGTTTCGTTATCCCCGCCCTGTGAAGTCGATTTATTTAACATAGGGATTAATAGCGCTGAAATAAAAACCAGCATTGATGCACCAAACAATATAAATGAAATCGCGTTAATGGCTGAGCGCATTATGAAATACTCCAGTTGTTCCATAGAATCCACTTCGGCTAACGTAAATTCTGGGTAGTAGCTACAGCGCGCTTGCGATTTTTAGCCTTCCAAACTCTATGAAACGCAGAAGCATTCGGGCACAAAATAGGTAACGGATGATTCAATGTATATCGTCATGGAAATTCCAGTGTCAAAGAGCCTTAGTGCGCAGCTGAACCCAATAATCAATAACCTAAAAATGAGCGAACGAAATCTCTTTATTCTCCCAGGATACAGCCATGGAAGCAGGCGCAGGCCGAACCATAGTAATAAATATTCGGATAGGCAGCCTTGCAGCTATTAAAGCTGCTGAGTATGATGATAGCTAAAGCGACCCCCTCTGGTGCCTCCTGCATGCGTTTTGCATCAACTACTATAAGCAAAGCTTTTTTGTTTATTTTTTGTTCAGTCTGCAAAGAGATTAAGCGGCAACGTAACGATTGTGAATACGCGCAAGTACTTATAAAGCCATCGGCTCTTGAGTTTTGGGCTTCAATTGCAACCGGTTTTTCCGGGGTTCTGTCGCCAAATTTACGAGAATATAGATAACGCACAAAGCTATTCAAAAATTAGTCTCAAATGAATTTGTGGCTTTGACTGGCTGAATTCGATCCTGTTCGGCCTATCAACCAGATTTTCTGAACAGCAACGTATCAGCAGATAATGGACATTCGATTACATGGAGTCAATTCGATATATTGGCCATTGACAGAAGATATTCGGTTTATTGGTGCATTTTGATTTATGATCGAAATCAAGCAGGCTTTGCGCTTGTTTTATCGTCGGGGTAGTTTTAGCATCGGTGTTATCTATACCGGATTATCATGCTTAATATGTAGGGTATCCCGCTTAGGAATTCAAAGCTTTTAGAAAATTGTGTTGCAAATTAATGCTTCAATTGAGCCAGTTTGTTTAGGGTGTAAAAGTCATAATCTGAAGGTTGCACTCTTTTGGCTTCAACTAAGCCCGATTTCTCCGCATTAGCGGCTTTGTCCAATCAACATTCAAGCGGGACTGGCTGACACCCCAGCCTTCCCTAATTCAAACGTTAGCAGCTATGAATACACTCGCGCGACTACAAACTTGGTATTCAAACCAATGTAATGGTGCATGGGAGCATTCGTCTGGCATAAACATTCAGTCTTGTGATAATCCGGGATGGTGGGTAAAAATCAATCTTACAGGTACGCCTTTACAAACGCAGGTATTCACCGAAATCGCGGAAGGAGTTGATGCCCAGCGTTTCGCACTTGGCTCGCATTGGCTGAGTTGTCACACCGAAAATGATACTTGGCATGGTGCGGGTGACGGAACAACGCTGGAGCGTATCCTTGAGGTATTTCTTGAGTGGGCTGAAGAGAATGGCAGCTAATTAGCGAGAGAGTATCATGCAAAGAGATATAGAGCGTTCCGAGATCAGCCGCCGAGCCAGCGAGGTATTTTATGCCGATGCTTTGGCCGCCCCCCAGATGACACTGCGCGGCGGCTACGCAGAGGACAGCTATGACTTCGTACCGCCACCTGACCCAGTTCTCGATGCATTGACGGATATGTACCTTGAGACATACACTTTCTGGGGTCTTGCCTATCTCGATCCTGCTTCGTGGCGGCACTACCTGCCTTACCTGATCAACTATACTTTCCGACACATGGACGATCCTAAGATGGCGGTTGAAGGACTGCTCCATAATCTTCGACCGCCGGATAGGGAGCCCCCGCGACTCGCCTCCCTCACAGCAGAACAGGAAGCTTTGATCGTCGCATTTCTGGAGGAGGTGGCCTTCAGTGAAGACTCTGCGAACAGGGACTTTGCAATACAGGTTCTCGAAGAATGGTGGATTCCCGATGCGCTATACCGGAAGCGCTAACAATGCGATTAAACGGAGCTCGCGTTTATAGCGCGGTATTGTTTTCAGCTCCGAGCCGCACTCGGTTGGCTTTACGTTATGAATGGCCGCTTTCCTAAACTGACCAGCATTCACTTGGCAATGGTGATCATCGGTTAATGGCCGATCCAAGACGATCGGCCGTATTTGACCCGTGTAAGTCGAGCTTGAAGCTTATTTCTGAAATGCCAGATTGGACTCATATTTCTATCATTTTTAGACACGTATCATGATGACTACTGCCACTCAATTGGTTCTCGCATCGAGTTCGCCGTACCGCCGCGAATTATTGAAAAAACTCGGCCTTACTTTTGCTACGGCTACCCCGGATATCGATGAGACGCCGCTGTCCGATGAAGCGCCCATGCAGACCGCCATGCGTTTATCGCGGCAAAAGGCCGCAGCGCTGGCGCCTAACTATCCGCAACACCTGATTATCGGCTCGGATCAAGTGGCGATGCTGGAAGGCCAACCGCTCACCAAACCCGGCTCCCGCGACAACACGATTGCGCAATTGGCGGCTGCCTCGGGTAAAACGGCGCACTTTTATACCGGCGTCTGTGTTTACGACAGTCGTAACGGGCAACATCGAGTCGACTGTGATCATTGTGCCGTCACGTTTAGAGTGTTATCGCGACAGCAAATCGAGCACTATGTCGATCTTGACGAGCCTTTTAACTGCGCGGGCGGATTTAAAGCGGAAAGTCTAGGCATTGCCTTGTTTGAGCGGATCGAGGGTGATGATCCGAATGCGTTGATCGGTTTACCGTTGATCAAGCTGATCAGATTGCTGGAAGCTTTCGGGGTCCAGGTGATTTAACGTCGACTCCGGTTCCTTATCACACGGCCGTACGACGGATCAATCGTAAGGCGGCCTCACCGCTTTGCCTTTGCGGAAGGCCATCGGGTCAACTTATGCCTACCGGAGGCGACGCCAGCAGCCTGATGAGTTCGTGGGCCGCCGCTGTTGAAGACGCCGGATTCTGCCCGGTGATCAGGTGGCCATCGACGATCGTGAAACTCTGCCAGTCGGCGACCTTTTCGAAGTGGCCGCCTAGACGCTTGAGCTCGTCCTCGACCAGAAACGGCACTATCTCAGTGAGGTGAACGGCCTCTTCTTCAGAGTTGGTAAAGCCTGTGACGTGTTTCCCTTTCACAATCGGTTCGCCGTTAAACAGAGCGTGACGCAATACGGCAGGACCATGACAGACCGCCGCGACGGGTTTGCCTGCGTTGTAAAACGTTTCAATCAAGGTATTCGAAATGGGATCTTCAGCCAGGTCCCACATCGGACCGTGACCGCCCGGATAAAAGATCGCGTCGTAATCCTGCGCCTTCACGTCGGACAATTTCGTCGTGCCGGCTAGTACGGCCTGTGTTTTAGGATCGTTCTTAAATCGGCGTGTACAGTCGGTCTGCCCTTCGGGTGTGTCGCTCTTGGGGTCGAGCGGCGGCTCACCGCCTTTGGGAGACGCGACCGTAACGCTAGCACCCGCATCAATGAACGTATAGTACGGGGCGCAGAATTCTTCCAGCCAGAACCCCGTCTTCTTTCCCGTATTCCCAAGCGTGTCATGAGACGTTAGTACCATCAGAATGTTCATGGTGTTTCTCCGTTGTTCAATCGATTAGGTAACTACAACTGCGATTAAGCCGGCAGCGTGGAGACAGTCTGTTGGACGAAGATAGGGTCGTGCCTCCTTATCAGTCGGCGCGGCGAGTGGCGTTAACACGTCAATGTGCCTAAAAACAGTTTGCGGATAACATAGATGTAAACCGAATGTCCGCAATTGGTTGCTGAGGATCATCTATAGTTTAAAAGCGCCATTCCATTTTAACCGTTAAAAAAACCATAACACTTCAAACTCAATACGCAATATGTATAGAAACGTATGACGCTAACTCGATGAATTAATTGCTTTGGTATTCGAAAGCCTACTGTTATTAAATATAGACGCTGAGATTGATTAAATTACACGTCTAGGGGACTTTACTGTTGTTTGTCAAATGCACCCAAACATCAGATTACCATTAAGGTCCGGACTCTTAGACGACTGCCGGAGAAACGGCAGGTTTAGTCATAATTGCTCCAGATAAACAATTATTTATACAATCGCTCGCGCTGTGAAAGAGTCCTTACGCCGAGCCTATTACCTTCATAAAGACCATGCCCACATCCGCAGCCTTAGAGAATTCCGTTCCCATCATCTTCGTGCGCGACGTTAACAAGACGTATGCCGGCGGTTTCCAAGCGCTCAAAAAAATCAACCTGGAGATAAAACGCGGTGAGATATTCGCCTTGCTCGGACCCAATGGTGCGGGCAAGACGACACTGATTAGCCTCATCTGCGGCATCGTCAAGGCGACCTCCGGAACCATCATCGCCGACGGTCACGACATCGTGCGAGACTACCGCGCGGCGCGGGCAACCATCGGCTTGGTGCCGCAGGAACTCTATACGGACTCGTTTGAGTCGGTCTGGGCCACAATCAAATTCAGCCGGGGGCTGTTCGGTAAGGCGCCCAACCCAACCTACCTGGAAAAAGTGCTGCGCGATCTGTCCTTGTGGGACAAACGCGACGCTAAAATCATGACCTTATCAGGCGGCATGAAACGTCGTGTGCTGATTGCCAAAGCCCTCGCGCATGAACCAACGATATTGTTTCTTGATGAGCCGAGTGCCGGCGTGGATGTGGAGTTACGACACGACATGTGGCGCATGGTGCGCGAACTACGTGAGCAGGGTACCAGCATCATTCTGACCACCCATTACATTGAGGAAGCCGAAGACATGGCAGATCGCATCGGCGTCATTAGCCAAGGTGAACTGATTATTGTCGAAGACAAAGATGTACTCATGCGCAAGCTCGGCAAAAAGCAGCTCATGCTGACTTTGCGGCAGCCCCTGGACAGCATCCCGGCCGAACTAAGCGCTTGGCCGTTAGCGCTCTCCGACGATGGACACACCCTGGTTTATAGCTTCGACAGCCAAAAAGAAGAAACCGGAATTGCCGAGTTATTGCGCACGCTCGGTGAACACGCTATCGAATTCAAAGATTTACGCTCCAGCGAGAGTTCACTGGAGGACATCTTCGTCAGCCTGGTGCATCAGCCCAAAGGAGCATGGTCATGAATATCTACGGCATTCGCGCCATTTACCACTTTGAAATGGCGCGTACCTTTCGTACGCTGTGGGAAAGCATTGCGGCACCGGTGCTGACCACCTCACTGTATTTTATCGTATTCGGCAAAGCCATCGGTTCGCGCATGGGTGACATAGACAGTGTCAGCTATGGCGCCTTTATCATCCCAGGACTGGTTATGCTGAATTTACTGAACGAAAGCATTTCCAATGCTTCTTTCGGTATTTACATGCCCAGGTGGGCGGGCACTATCTATGAGCTACTATCAGCACCGGTTTCATGGGTCGAAGTGCTGATCGGTTATGTGGGGGCGGCGGCGACCAAGTCGGTGCTGTTGGGGCTGCTCATTCTGGGCACCGCCCGCATTTTCGTGCCCTACGAGATAGCCCATCCCTTATGGATGATCGCTTTTCTGCTGCTCACTGCGGTTACTTTCAGCCTGTTTGGCTTCATTATCGGCCTATGGGCCGATAATTTTCAGAAACTACAGGTGGTTCCGATGTTGATCGTCACCCCGCTGACCTTCTTGGGCGGCGCGTTCTATTCGATCACTATGTTGCCTCCGTTGTGGCAGAAGATCACCCTGTTCAATCCAGTGGTGTATTTGATCAGCGGCTTTCGCTGGTGCTTCTATGGCATCGCCGATGTGAACATCGGCATGAGCATTGGCATGACGTTTGGCTTTCTGATCATCTGCCTGACTATTGTAGGATGGGTGTTTAAGACGGGATACAAGATTAGAAACTGAGGCGTCGAACATGGGCTTAATAGCTCAACAGATAGCCTATACCAAGCTGAGCGATGACTGAATTGCAAATCAATGCCCCGACCCTGAGGCTTACAAGTGTAGGTTTTTTAAAAAAGTATGACGAGACAGAGCGTTACGGTAAATTGATGAGTGTCATCAACATCTGTTTACCGGAGCTGCCCCTATGTCTCGCCATCCAGAGCTATACCAATGGATCGACACCATTGTCATGCGCTTTCCCTCACTCAGCAAGCCACAAGCTTTGGGCTTGGCGTTGTGGAGTTTTGGCATGGTCATTGTCCGCTCGTGCAGTTTAACCGCAGTGGCCGATGTGTTGGCGCCGCTATTGGGGCAGCCGTTCAACACGTTACCAGAAAGGCGGCGCGATACCTATCGGGAAGCCAGCGCGAAAGCCGGGCAACAGCTAGCCATTGCCCTGGATGCGACAAGCTGAGGGAGTCGTTTTGTGGTACTGGCGATCAGTGTGGTGTATCGCGGCTGTGCGGTGCCGGTGGCCTGAAAAGTTTTGAAAGCCGAAGAAAAGCACCCGTGGAAGCCGGAATCGCGGACCTTGTTGAAACAATTTCAAGGGCTTTTGCCCGAAGGCCGGCAGTGGCAACATAGGCTGCCCTGAATGCGCTCAAGAGCAATGCCATTTCACCGGATTCGTATTCCTGGCGCGAGAGTGTGATGCGATGCCACCTCATGTTTTTTGCCATTCCTCGGGTCTACATATCATCAATCCCCCTGTGTCAGAATAGTTGTCGCCTCAAATTTTAAGAAAAAATAAAATTTGAGATTAGGCATGAAAAAATATAAAAGGTATTCAGCAGGCTTCAAAGAGCAGGCCTTGGTAAAAGTTTACAGCCGTGGCAATGAGCAATCGATTCAGTCCGTCGCAGACGCATTGAACATCAATTTAACGACCTTGAAGACTTGGATGAAACAAAGCAAACAGGACCTCAATAATCCTACACCACCGAAATCGAAACGCCCGGAGGATTGGAGCGCCGAAGAACGTCTTGCCGCTTTGCAGCAAACCTATGGTTTACTCGGCGAGGACTTAAATACCTGGTGCCGTGAACGAGGCGTTTTTACCCATCAACTGGAACAGTGGAAAACTGATTTCTGTAGTCAGGGTGACTCAGGAGACCTGCGAGAAGAAGCGCGAGCCTTACGGGCATTGACAGTGGAAAACCAAAGCCTTGAGCGTGAACTATTGCGCAAAGACAAGGCCTTAGCAGAAGCCGCCGCGCTGTTGGTTCTGCAAAAAAAGTTCCGAGCGCTCTTGGGGGGAGAGGTCGAATGACGTCTCACGAAGAGCGCAAGCAAGTGATTGTTTTACTGAATGAATCGATAACAGCGGGGGCACGCCAAGTTAAAGCCTGTGAAGTGCTGGGCCTGAGCGAACGTACCTTGCAACGCTGGCAGACTGGCGGGGCTGTTCGATGCGATCAGCGTCCCTTACGTGACGTTCAGCCGCCGCACAAACTGACCGCCATCGAGCGCGCCGAGGTGTTGGCCGTCGCCAATTCCGATGAGTTCGGCCATCTGCCGCCGAGTCAGATCGTGCCACGACTGGCCGATCAAGGCCGCTATCTGGCTTCTGAGTCAACGTTCTATCGCATCCTGCGAGAGGAAAAACAGCTTGCCCATCGGCGTAGTGAACGTCCGGCTCAAACACGCACTAAACCGCGTGCCGTATGCGCTACAGCGCCTAACCAGCTCTACAGTTGGGACATTACCTATCTGCCATCGCTTATCCGTGGACAGTTTTTCTATCTGTATCTATTTGTTGATATTTTCAGCCGAAAGATCGTCGGTTGGCAGGTGTATGAAGAAGAAAGCAGCGCCTTGGCGGGCGAACTATTACGCGACCTCTGTCATCGTGAAAGTATACCGTTACAACAGCTTACGCTGCATTCCGATAACGGCAGCCCAATGAAGGGATCGTCTATGCTGGCGACCTTGCAACAGCTCGGTGTCATGCCTTCCTTTAGTCGGCCCTCGGTGAGTAACGACAATCCTTACTCAGAATCGTTGTTTAAGACCTTGAAATATCGTCCTAACTATCCGCTAAAACCATTCGCCGATGTCACAGAAGCACGTCAGTGGGTCGCAGGGTTAGTGGAATGGTACAACTATGAGCATCGCCACAGCGCTATTCGCTTTGTCACTCCAGCACAACGTCATGAAGACTTAGATGAAAAGCTTCTGGATAACCGTAAAACCGTCTACGAGGCTGCTCGTGCTAAACATCCGCAACGCTGGAGCGGAACCACTCGGAATTGGCAAAGAATCCAAGCCGTTCATCTTAATCCTGATAAGGCCGAAACAAAAGAAGGCGATACCAAGGAGGAGATTATCCAGACCAAAAAAGCAGCATAAGTTTTAACCGTCGAGGCGACAACTACATTGACAATTTCCGTCAATGGAGAAGGGGATAGCTTAAGCGTCAATTTAGTGTTTTGGGATGAGCGAACACCTATATAGCTTCCGACAGTCTGGTTTGGGCCGGTTTTACTCATTCAATTGCGACAGAGTGCTACCGGCCATAAACCTGCCTGTCGTGGCTGGCAGCTTTATGACGATGAATATGGCAGAATGAAGTACGGTAAAGCTTGGGAGAAAACCTTTACTTTCGGAGGATAGGCGAAAGTCCGGATGCCTATGGATAAAAAACATTATTCTCGGTACATGACAAAAATCAAACCTTATAAACAGGTTCAATATAATTGCGATATCAAATCCAATATTTCAAACTATTTAGTATTGATATTACTAGGAGACATTTTTTGAAACCATCCTTTTATGACCTAAATTATTCTGATTTAGAAACGGTTATTAATCAGAATAATTTAAATCACTCAGCAGCGGCAGTTCTTTTTAATTGGCATTATAAGAAAAAAGAAAACACTCAATGCAATGATAAAATCGCCAAAAGTTCATTGGCTTTTTTTGAAAATAATTTTGACTTTTCTCTGCCCGAAATCGATACGGTCCATGAGTCAAAAGATCGAACAGTAAAATTTCTTTTTAAGCTTAAAGACCATCATAAAATCGAAACCGTCCTTATTCCGTTTCATAATAAATATTCTATTTGTCTTTCATCGCAGGTTGGCTGTGCAATGACTTGTTCTTTTTGTTTTACCGGAGAACAAGGACTTAAAAGAAATTTGACTACCAGTGAAATTGTGGGCCAGTTTCTACAGGCTTGGCGTTGGTTAGCGAAAAACAGGCCTGGAGAAGAGCGTATTTTAAATATTGTTTTTATGGGACAAGGCGAACCTTTACATAATTTTGATGCCGTTAAAAAAGCCTGTGAAATCTTTTTATCCCAACACGGGACTTCAATTGGCGTTCAAAAAATTACTATTTCAACGGCGGGTTATATTCCTGGACTTAAAAGATGGAGCCAGGAAATTCCTGGAGTAAACCTTGCGTTATCTCTTCATTCACCCTTTGCAGAAAAGAGGAATGAACTTATTCCCATTAATAGAAAATATCCGCTAGATGAAGTGTTGACCTATATTGACAAGATACCTTTAAATAAAAAGCAATTTATTACTTATGAATATATTCTGATAAAAGATTTTAATGATTCTCAGGACGATGCTAAAAAATTGGGAGAGATACTGTCTGGTAAAAGGGCTTATATAAACTTAATTCCTTTTAACTCATTCCCAGGATCACATTACAAGCGTCCGGATTTGGATAAAATTGAAAAATTTAAAGAAGTTTTAGATATTTTTAAAATCCCGACTTTAATAAGAAGTGCTAAAGGCGATGATGTATTAGCAGCATGTGGCCAACTCAATTCTAAAAATTAAATTGCTGTCAAGTGCCAGTGAATGGGGCCGGTGTTTTCATGTTACTTTTTTTAGAAGTAGTTTATCGACAAACTGCTAAGGGACGTTTCAATTTGTTATCAATCTTGACGTTCGCTTGTCGGCCAAAATTAGCCGTTGGCTCATGTAGGAGTTATTGCCGATGCAGAAGACATATTATGCTTGATTGATGCGCTTCATTGCGTTGCCTACACGAATGTATTAATAGTTGCAAAAGTTCTTACATCTCTTGCATCTAAAGCGGGCCTCACTTCAATGGATTCGCCTAATATTGAATGCCAGTAACGGCTTATCCTAGCCAAAGCTCGCTCTTTTACTGGGTTACGGTTTAGCCGTCCAAAGCCAGCTTTGAACTCCGTTATTTGCCATATCGGGAGTCCAAAGCCGGCTTTGGACGTTTAGCGATCAGGCAACATGAGTAGGGTACAGACCCAGGACTGAGCCCAGTTACGAATGCCAAAACTTATTGGACGATTAATAGGTACTTAGCGTGAGCACGACAGGGATGCAGGAGGTAGGCAGAAAACCGCTCCTCGGCAACTGCTCCTGCGTTGCTCTACCTCCTGCATCCCTGCAAGTCGTGCTCACGCTAAGTACCTACATAATCCACAGGGATGTGGTGAATGCAGATATTGCAGGAGCAAATATCTGTCCTTGTCGTAAAGCGCCTACTTTGGGTCAGCACATCCTGTCGAACTGGACATTGCGGATTTAATGGAGCTTTAGCAGATTTGCTAAGCAGTTGCACCAATAGCTATTGCCTTTCAAAAAATGTAAGTATTTCCACAGGTTTGTTTCTGTCTCATGTTTTTTGATGTAAGGAAAAATTTAGTGATGATCTGTAGGGTTCAGGCGGATAGATAACGACATGAAAAATAATATAATCACTATGCTCTTATTCATAGGAACGCTGTTTTCTGTAAGCGGCTGCGACAGGGTAAGCAAGCCAACTTCTGTAAACAATCATGGCAGTGCTGCTCGTATACTTTTTGTAGGAAACAGCTATACCTATGGAAATAGCGGTGTGGATAACATCATCAATGGTCTTGCAGGTTCAACAATAGCTTCTAAAGTTGCTCATGGGGGATATTTTTTGCAAGACCATGTGGAAGATGCCACCAGTATAAGCACCATTCAGGCTGACAATTGGAGCTATGTAGTCCTTCAGGGTCAGAGTCAAGAGCCGATTTACAACTACGGTAATTTTTCAGCTTACGCTGCCAAGCTTGACGAGAGAGTCAGAACAGTGGGAGGCAAGACGATCCTTTTTATGACATGGGAACGTCAAGATAATGTGAAGAGCGGTGTCACTACAGATAAATTGGCCGCTGCTTACACTCGACTGGGTAAGAAATTAAACGTCAGAGTTGCTCCCGTTGGGCTGGCATTCGCTCGGGCGTTGCGTGAGCGTCCGGAGCTATCGCTAACAAACGCTCATGACGGTAGTCATCCGACTGTTGCAGGGACCTATCTGGCGGGATGTGTTATTTACGCGATTGCCTACGGCACACCGGAAGGAAATCCCTATTCTGATGGCCTGAGCGACGACGATAAATCTTTCCTACAACGCATTGCCGTACAGGCAACAAATGACTATATCAGCCAGAACCTTTGGCTGGGTGCGATTAATTAATCCGTTCAAATTGACATTAAAGCCAGTGCATTCTTTAACGCATTGCATGCCGGCCTTATCAGCTCTTTCTACTTACCCACCCGTACATCCAGGTCAAGGGCCAGTGAAAATACCTCTTCCTCGCTTTAGACAAGACAAGCCAAACCGTCGACTTCCTGCTCACTGTCCACTGCGATGAGAAGAGCGCTCTGCGGTTTTTCAATAAAGCCATCCCACAACACGGCTTGTCAGACAAGGTCACAATTGACAAGAGCGGTCCCAATACCGCGGCTCTGATTAAAGCGACGGGTGGCGAGTAGACCTTCATTCGGGCTCAGAAACTAATAAAAATTAAGCTTTTTCGACCCTTACTCCTGGTCAATTTTCAATCGGCGCCAACACATGTACTTTGTAGATCGTTAATGTGATGGAAGCGCGGAATAGCTTTACCGGGAGTCATGAATTAAAAAGATCGCTCTTTGCTAAGTACTCACACTTATTGATTGAAGAGGTTGAGGCTTTTACCCTACAAATGCATGCAAATTGCCTATTGATCTTTTTTGATTAATGTTGCTCATTAGAAATGAACTGTTTTGCTAAGGGGCTATCGTACAAGGAAATTTTTTTAGAGGTATATCGAAAATGAACTTACTTGGTCGGTCTGAGGAACCATTAGTCCCTCGCAAAAAAACAGTAACTGAGCAGTTTGCTGAATATGTAGAGCTAAAACCGGAAATGATTGAGTCGATGGAGCGGCTGCTGGTTTACTGGAAAGCACGGCTGACAGGCGCGCCAACGCTGGACTTGCCCACTGACCGGCCGCGCCCGGACATACCCTCGTTCCGCGGGGAAATTCAGCATTTCGTTTTGCCGCCGGACTTGGTGGACGGGCTGAAAGTCCTGAACCGTCAGAAAAACGTGACCTTGTTCATGACGCTGGCGGCGGCCTTTCAGGTGCTGTTGCACCGCTACAGCGGCCAGGACGACATTGTGATCGGTACACCGGCCACCAGTTCAAGCTGTTTGAAGGACAAATCTTTAAGCGATTTATCCGCCAACACCTTGGCACTGCGTACGGATCTTTCCGGCAACCCCAGTTTCTGTGAACTACTGGCTCAGGTGCGAGACGTCACGCTTGGCGCCTATGCCCATCAGGACCTGCCGTTTGAAAAACTGGTCGATGCCCTCAATCGGCAACAACACCGCAGTTGTAATCCGTTATTTCAGGTGATGTTAATAGTTCGGAGCATTCCCGATGACAAGCTGCAAGTCAATGAAATGGCCCCGGAACTGCTGAAGGTTTATACGGAAACAGCCCGCTCTGATCTTACTCTTGAACTATCGGAGACTCCGCATGTCTTGGCGGGCTCTGTGACTTATGCGGCTGACTTATTTGAGACCGAAACTATTATCCGGCTGATCGGCCATTTTCAGACCTTGCTTGAAGGCATCATCGCTCGCCCGGAAGCGCGGCTGTCCGAATTGCCTCTATTATCTGAACCTGAACGCCGACGAGTACTGGAAGAATGGAACGACACAACGGCTCCGTTTCCCAGAGATCAGTGCATCCACGACTTGTTTGAAGCGCAGGCAGCCAGAACGCCGCAGGCGGTGGCGGTGGCGTATGAGGATAGCCAACTGACCTATGGCGAACTGAATGCCCAAGCCAACCGATTGGCACATCACCTCCGCGAGTTGGGCGTGAAGCCGGATGCGCTGGTAGCCATCTGCGTCGAACGTGGCCTGAACATGGTGGTGGGGCTGCTGGCTATTCTTAAAGCCGGGGGCGCCTATGTGCCGCTTGATCCTGCCTATCCTAAAGAGCGCTTGGCGTTCATGCTTGAAGACAGTGCGCCGGTCGCAGTGCTGACGCAGGGCCGGCTCGAAAACTTGTTTGCGGATGGGGTGAAAGCCTGGCCGGTGATCGATCTGGATGCCGACGTCCACCGGTGGGCGAGAAAGCCTGAGACCAACCCTGATCATAGCAATGCGGAACTCACATCTGAGAACTTGGCCTATGTGATCTACACCTCCGGCTCCACCGGCTTGCCTAAAGGCGTGATGGTTACGCACCGCAACGCGGTGCATTCGACAAGCGCGAGATTTGCCGGCTATCGGGAACCGGTAAGCGCTTATCTGTTGCTGTCTTCGTTTGCTTTTGACAGTTCCGTGGCCGGGCTGTTTTGGACGTTGGGGCAGGGCGGTTGCTTGTGCTTGCCGACGGACGATGACGCGAAAGATCCGGCGGCATTGGCTAATTTAATCGAAAAACGGCGGGTATCGCATCTGTTGGCGTTGCCGTCTTTTTATGTGATGCTGCTTAAACAAACAGGAAGCCATCTGCGAACCCTGAAAACAGCAATCGTTGCCGGAGAAGCGTGTTCAACCGAGGTCGTTAAGCAACATTATGCGGCGTTGCCGCATGTGCCGCTATATAACGAATACGGCCCGACCGAAGGCTCGGTATGGAGCAGCGTTTACTTGACGGATAAGGACGGCTGCAACAGGCCGGTACCGATAGGGAGGCCGATCAGTAATGTCCGGCTCTATATTTTGGATGGCGTCGGCAACCCGGTTCCGATCGGTGTATCGGGAGAGATTCATATTGGCGGCGAAGGTGTGGCGCGCGGCTATTGGCAGCGCCCCGAATTAACGGCGGAAAAGTTTATTCCCGATCCGTTCCAACCGGGCGGTAGACTCTATAAAACCGGCGACCTCGGGCGATGGCTGGCTAACGGCACTATAGAATACTTAGGCCGCAACGACTTCCAGGTCAAGATCCGGGGTTTCCGCATCGAACTTGGCGAGATCGAGACGATGTTGCGCCGGCATCCGCAACTGCGTGAGGTGGCAGTGGCCGTGTACGAGCCGATTGCGGGGGATAAACGCCTGGTCGCGTATGTGGTGGTGCAGAGCGCTCCTGAGCCAACCTTTTCTGAGCTACGGGATTATCTTAAACCCCAGTTGCCGGAATTCATGATTCCTTCGGCTTTTGTGTTTCTTGATGAACTGCCACTCACTCCTAATGGCAAACTCGACCGAAATGCCCTGCCTATACCGGACATGAACCGACAGGAGCTGGATGCCGATTTTATGGCTCCACGCAACCAGGTGGAGAAACAGTTAGTTGAAATATGGTGCGATGTTTTAAGAATTAATCGTACCGGTATTTACGACAATTTTTTTGAGTTGGGAGGGCAATCATTACTTGCCATGCAAGTAATTACCCGCGTTAGCGAACAACTCTCGATGGAAATTCCTCTGGCCAGCTTGTTTGAAATGCCGACCATCGCCGGATTGGCACAGCTGATTGAAAATATCAGAGCAAGCTCGACAAACGATTCCAGCCGCATTATCTCGCAGCGCCGTTCCGCTTATAAGGCAGGTACCCAATTAAATAACACAGCGCGACAGCCAGTTATTTTCATCACGCACCGTTTTAACTAAGGCTGAAACATAAGCAGATAAATCAGGATGTTCCGACAGGGCAGCTTGTTTGACTTGGAACTGTTGTATGATTTTCGCACCGGTTTCTTCGTCGATGCTTTTGGCGTGATGGATAGCCTCAAACAACTCACGTTCACTCAGTTCATGCATTATGTTAACCCGGCATCAGCTAAAAAACTCTAAATTATACGGGACATATAATCCCCAACGCTCCAACTATTCAGACCTGCTGAATAAAAGAAAACACAAGCAGGTACTGAACGGTTGAATGGCATATTTCGGCCACAGGACTAAACCGCTCACGCGGTATTGACGCTGCGATCATAAGCCCGAGGTGGTTGAAAGAGTGTGACTGTTTCCTAATGTTAAGGAATGAGGCAATCCGCCTTGTTTCAAGATAGGAGCAGTGTCAT
>Ga0208628_1000626_pt1 | contig 15855 bp, 5 predicted proteins | sample LakWasMet16_LOW5_2_FD_183864 | JGI IMG/M metagenome (GOLD analysis project Ga0208628, IMG submission 183864) | Freshwater sediment methanotrophic microbial communities from Lake Washington under simulated oxygen tension - Sediment Metagenome... | ecosystem: Environmental > Aquatic > Freshwater >... | reverse complement strand
ACATTGCCGCCAAGCAGCCCGACGTTTCTTACCGCGCCGTTCACAGCGCCGAACAGTCCGACATAAGTTGTTGCTGACCGATTGATGGTGAGGTTGCTGATGGTGTGGCCCAACCCGTCGAAGGTGCCGGTGAATTTGGCGGCAGATGTCCCGACCGGCGCGAAGCCGCCTGCCGCATACCAGGCACCCAAACTCGTGGGCGTGGCAACGATGTCTGCTCCCAGCGCGTAGTTAAGCGCGAGGCCGCCGCTCATGCCCTGCAAGTCGGTGGTGGTGACGCTGCCCTGAGCCCCCAGCGCGGTGATGACCGTGTAGGCTTTGACGACGCCATCTGAACCTTGCCGGGTGGTGAAGTTGGTCGTCCCGGCGGGGAGATTGACTGCCGCGCCCTTGGTAATGATGTTGCTGGTGTTGCCGGCCGCGACTGCGCCTTGGCCGTATTCAAGCGCGAGACTGGCAGTGCCTGAAGCATTCAAGTTGGCGTTGATGTTGATGTTATTAAGAGCGTTGAGGGTCAGCTTATTGACGTTCCATGCCACGACGTCATTGACGTTGATGTTGCCGGCCGTACCGCCTGCGCCGGATGTGCTCATGATGGTGAAGTTGCCCCCTGCCAAGGCCGCATTTACCGCCGCGCCGGTCATATCGCCGCCCGAGGCTGCGATGGTGAAGTCAACCGGGTCAATCAGCCATGTGCCGCTGTTGCCGCTGAGGGCTGCGGTGGTGACTCGGGCGCTGTCGGCGATATGCACATGCGCGGCGGAGGTTTCAATGAAGCCGCCGTTACCATTGGTCGGAGCGCTGGCATCCAAGGTGCCGCCGACATTGACCATGCCTGCGGCCATGCCGCCGAGCAGCGTGATGACGCCTTCATGATTCTCGACGGTGCGCGCTTCGATCACGCCGGTGTTGTTGACCACGCTGGCCAGCAAGGTGTCCCTGGCTCCTGCGGTCATAACCACCCTACCGCCGTCGGCCCGGATCAGCCCGCCGTTTTCGGCCAGGCTGTTCAATACGCTTTGGTCGACTTGCATGTGTACTAAATTATTGCCGTTGAAGGTCAGCGTGACCGCATTGCCTGCGCCCAGCGCCACGGTGCCGAGTTGCGCGATGATGGTGCCCTGATTGCCGACGCTGTTGCCGATCAAGGCAACCGAGCCGCCGTTGGCCGCAGTAATCGTACCCTTGTTGATCACGCTGCCGGTGCCGGAACCGGAAAAAGTCCGAGTGTTGCTGTTCAGGCTGGCGTCGTTAATATCCAAGGTCGAGGCGACCAGTCCGCCGACATTGACCTGCGCACCCTGACCGAACACGATGCCGTTCGGGTTAATCAGATACACCTGCCCATTCGCATTCAAATGGCCGAGGATTTGCGAGCCGTTGGTGTCGAAGATGCGGTTGACCGCTATCGCGGAAGTATTGGGCTGGACGAAGTTGACGGTTTCGGTAGGCGCAATGTTAAAACTCTGCCAGTTGGCCGACAGGTTCTGACTGCTCTGGTTGATGGTAGTAGTAGATCCCGACTGGCTGATGCTGCCGTTGCCGGAAACAATCTGCCCGCCGATGGGTTCGGTATGCCCGACCGCTGCAGTCAGCGACAAGGCCGCCGCAAACAGCTTGCGACTGGAGCCTTTGCTGCGTCCCCGTGCGATTTCCGCGACCGGAATCCAGACCTTGTGGACATGGCTCCAGACCAGCCGGTAAATGCGATTCATCGATGCGTGGCGTTTCATGGTATTTCCTTATTTAACAACAAAGTCAGGTTTTATATATTGTTCGTGGGAAGCGCTGAGCAAGTTGATTCCATTCATGGTTCGACAAGCTCACCACGAACGGAATCGACAACTTACCGTTCGTCCTGAGCCCTTCGGCTACGCTCAGCTATGTAGGTCGGGTTAGGCGCTAGCCGTAACCCGACATTTGCCGCTTCGTTGTGTCGGGTTACGCTACGCTAACCCGACCTACGAACTCAACATGATCAATCAAAACCCCACGCCCATTTCCAGCCATGCCCGCACCTCGTCTGTTTTGCCGACCAGTTCCGGCACCGGGCCTACCGGCGTGGCGACGAAGGCTCGGGCGCTCAACTGGCTTGCGCCCACCCAATGCAGCGTCGGCCCCAACCAGTTAAGCCCGCCGCCTGCGCCGCTCAGCGTGGCCCGGTTGGCGCCCCCAGACCAGGGATTCTGGTTGACCGTCACCTGCGCACTGTCGATAAAGCCGACCGCCTGGAATTGCCCGAACCAGCCTGAGCCTAAATCGTGCCTGATTTCAGCCGTGCCGATATAGCCGGTGTCGCCGGACATAGCGCCCATGTCGTAGCCGCGCACCGTGTACGGGCCGCCGACGATCATCTTCTTCGACGAATCCAGGTTGTCCTGCGCCCATTGACCGGCAAACGCCAGATACAAGCCGTCCGATTGGGTCAGGCTTTGCAACCTGGACAGATTCGCGTTCCATTTCGAGAACATACCCTGCGTTTTCACGGTCGCCGCATCGGCCGCCTGCGCTTCCGGGTTGTCGAAGCCGACATGGCCGCCCGTCCAGCCTAAATTCCAGGTATTGACGCCGCCGGTCAGCAAGGCATCCCGCGCATCGCCGGACAAACTCACCGTGCCGGTATCGGTATGCCGGTAAGTCTTGATGTCGCTGGTATCGATACGGTCGCGCAGCTCCATCCGGTCGTACTGGACTTGACCGTACAGGTTTAAATCCCGGCTGCGGATCAGCGGGTGTTTGCCCCAGGCGCTGGCGACTTGCGCGGTGCCGTGCGCTTTGATTGCCGCCAGCGCCCCGCCCAGCTCGTAGTCCAGCGCCGAATAAGCCGCGCCCAAACGAGTGCCGTGGCCGTTGATCAGCGATTCGTACGAAAGCCGTCCGTAATTGACCCCGCTGCCGGATGTCAGCCCGCTCAAGCTCAACACGTCGCCGTGGTGCAGCGGGTTGATCCAGTTCACCGTAGCGCCGCCTCTGGGCCTGCCGGTATAACGGTTGCCGTAATCGTCCACCACCACGTTGCCGGTGACCGCTTGGGCAGACGAGGCGTTGACTAGCAAGTCGGAAGTCCCGACCGTGTTTCCCGCCTTCAAGGTCGAGTTGGCCGCAACGCCCGGAATATCGGACAGCAGCAGCATCGCATGGTCGAGTCCCGACTGGCCGATGGTTTGGCCGGCTTGCAATGGCGACAGCGACTCGTTAAGCAGCGAGTCATCCACGCCGCTTTGGTTGTCGAGCTGAACTTTGCCGTATTTCGCTTCCATGACTTCGATGCGCACCACGCCGGTGGCGATGGTTTGCGCCGGGATGAACGCCCGCGCCAGCGGATAGCCGTGGCTGTGGTAATAGTCGTTGATCCGTGCGGCAAGCTCCCCTAGCTGGGGCAGGGTGATGCTCTTGCCCTCGGTGTCCGCGACCAAGTCATGCAGGGTTTTTGTGTCGATCTTTTCATTGCCGGTGATCTGAATGGACTTGACTGCAAACGGCGCACTGGGCGGCAGCTTACCTGTATCTTGCCGCTCGATGTTCAGCTTCGGCCCGGCAGGCGAAGGCTCCGGCGGCTTGACCGGCTGGATCTGTTGCAGCATGTTGCCGGAGCCGGGCGCGACAGGGTTAACAGCCAGGGCGGATAACGGCGCAAGTACAAGCATGGCCGCCAATAAGGATTTGATGGCTTGATGTAATCTGGTATTAAATTTCATCGGAGTCTTTTTCGTTAGGTTGGTTATTACCCGGAAACCTTACGCCGCCGTTCACGACTTCTATGGTCGGGCCGTTGTCGCCGATTTTCATCGTGGTTTCCACTATTGGTTTTTGACCGGATTTGACCGAGGATGGTTTCTCGCCGCCAGCCCCCTGGTCGAACCCCTGAGTATCTTTATTGGCCGATGGCTGGTCTGTACCGAGCTCTTGCGTATTTTTAGTAAAAGAGGGCTGGTCGGGCGTTCCGGGCTGATTGTTCCCTGACGGCGAGATAAGATTCGCTGTCAACTGCGAGGTTACATTACGCACCGGCTCCAGCGGCCTGCGAGATTCTTGCGACGGCGGGGGAGTCGTCACTGGCGTTGGTTCCGGTACTGAAGTTGACGGCGCTGCGGTAATATCAGCCATCAACCCGGTCGGTTGCAGCACATTGTAATTGCCGGAATCAACGCCGCTCAGCGTGAGTCCGCTGACCGCTACCGCCTTGCCGGTGCCGACATTGGCATCGTCAAACAAGCCGCTGCCGCCACCCGCGATGACGACATCACTACCCAATGCTGCAACTGCCGCCGTACCGCCCAAGGTAGCCGCCCTGGTAGCGTCAAAAACTTTGTTGTTTGCAGCCACACCGGTCACGGCGAGGTTGGCTTTAGTTATATTGGTCGTCAGGCCGGTTTGCTGCACCAGGTTGTAGTTGCCGGAATCGGTGCCGGTGAGGCTGTTGCCGGTCACTGTGACTGCCTTGCCGGTGCCGACATTCTTGTCGGCGAACGCGCCGCCGGCGGTTCCGCCCAAGGTGACGCTGTCTCCGCCTAGTGCGGTGATTGCTGCCACACCTCCCAGGGTTGCGCCTTGGCCGAACACGATGCCGTTCGGGTTGATCAAATACACTTGGCCGTTGGCGTTCAAATGGCCGAGGATTTGCGTGCCGTTGGTGTCGGCGATACGGTTGACCGCTATCGCACTGGTATTAGGCTGAACGAAGTTGACCGTTTCGGTAGGCGCGATATTGAAACTCTGCCAGTTCAGCGACAGATTTTGGCTGGCCTGATTGATAGTGGTGGTGCCGCCGGACTGCTCGATGGGGCTTGATAATGAACCGGAAACAATCTGCCCGCCGATGGGTTCGGTATGCCCGACCGCCGCAGTCAGCGACAACGCCGCCGCAAACAGCTTGCGGCTGGAACCCTTGCTGCGTCCACGCGCGATTTCGGCGACCGGAATCCAGACCTTATGGACATGGCTCCAGACCAGCCGGTAAATGCGGTTCATCGATGCGTGGCGTTTCATGGTGTTTTCTTATTTAATAACAAAGTCAGGTTTTATATAGTTCGTTAGCTCTTGCAGCCCATGCCGGACGAGGCATGATGCCCCGTCCGAAACGTTTTGCGTTGGTTAAGCGTAGCTACGTTACTTAAGCGCCTAGGAAACGTTAGGAGCGGGGTGTCCTTGTTGTGTAATGTTCAGTCTTAATGGAAGTCCGTTTTTAAATCACACACATTTAGTGGAATAACGGCGAATCATATCAAGCCATCGTCCATGAATCGTCCAATGCCCTCTCCTCCCGATCACAAGCTTTAAAAGTGAAAGCCCGCGCCCACTCTCACGAGATTCGTACTGCTATTCCCAGAAAAACCAAGCCCTGCATTGAGGTTAAATCGCTCGCCCACCTGATGCGCCAGGGCTATACCACCGGCCTGCTCGCCGCCATAACTTGCAAAGCCTACATTGACCGTAGTATCCCCAGCGCCGGAAGGCGCCAATGGAACAATCGCCGCCGCTTGGGCAATACCACTGTTGGCTTGGCTTTTCAGTTGTTTTATCTGCTGGTCTGTATAGCTATTAGCAGCGGCCAAGGCTCCCGATCCCTGCCCGTTCCCGTTCAATGCAGCATTAAGTTGGCTCATGTTGACGGCATCAGTAGCGTTGATACCTGCCGCCACGTTAGTAATTCGCCGCTCGTTGCCAGCCGATCCCACCGAGACGGTATTCGCTGCGGAGGTGGCTGAACCATTGCCGATTGCGACTGAATTGGTATGACTGGCTACGGCGTTATTGCCAACAGCAACCGCATATTGTCCAGATGCCACCGCATTGTCACCCAATGCCGTGGTGTTGGTATTGATGGCTTGCGCGCCTGTTCCCACTGCGACAGAAGATAGTGCGGTTGCACCAGCGCCAATGGCCACCGAGTTGGACTTTACGGCTGTAGCCCCATCCCCCAAGGCAATGCTGCCGGATGATTGCGCATTAGCGTTATTGCCAATCGCCACCGCGTTGGTTGCACCGGAAGCGACGGTTGCCCCAGACCCGACCTGTACGGCCCCAGAAGCGGTTGCACCGCAGCTGACATTGCTACCATTGATTTTGCAGACGCCACTTTGAACCAACTGCGTCATGACGGCCTGTAACTGGGCGAAGTTGACTGCCTGATCGGCGGTTGTTGCTGCCGTCACACCTGAAATCTGGCCTGCGTTGGTGACGCCGCCGCGGTTGAGATTGGCTGAGGCAAGGCTCGCATTGACCGTACCGCTAGTGAAGTTGGAAATGGCTGTGTTAGCTGTCGTCTGGGCTGTGGCGGCAGCAGTCTGTGCAGTGGCTGCATTGGCTACGCCGGTATTCGCTGTGGCCTGGGCGGCAGCCGCTGCTGCCACGCCGGAATTGGCCGTGATCTCGGCAGTGCCTGCGGCAGTGAGCGCTGTGTTGGCTGTGCTCTGTGCTGCTGCTGCATTGGTCACGCCGGTGTTGGCCGTGGCCTGCGCCGCATTCGCAGCAGTCTGTGCCGTGGCTGCATTGGCTACGCCGGTATTCGCCGTGGTCTGGGCGCTGCCTGCTGCAGTGAGCGCCGTGTTGGCTGTGCTCTGTGCTGCTGCTGCATTGGTCACGCCGGTGTTGGCCGTAGCCTGCGCCGCATTCGCAGCAGTCTGTGCCGTGGCTGCGTTGGCGACGCCGGTATTCGCCGTGGTCTGGGCGCTGCCTACTGCTGTGAGCGCCGTGTTGGCTGTGCTCTGTGCTGCTGCTGCATTGGTCACGCCGGTGTTGGCCGTGGTCTGCGCCGCATTCGCAGCAGTCTGTGCCGTGGCTGCGTTGGTTACGCCGGTGTTGGCCGTGGTCTGTGCCACATTCGCAGCAGTCTGTGCCGTGGCTGCATTGGCTACGCCGGTACTCGCTGTGGCCTGGGCGGCAGCCGCTGCTGCCAAGCCGGAATTGGCCGTGGTCTCGGCAGTACCTGCGGCAGTGAGCGCTGTGTTAGCTGTGCTCTGTGCTGCTGCTGCGTTGGTCACACCGGTGTTGGCGGTGGCCTGCGCCGTATTCGCGGCAGTCTGTGCAGTGGCTGCATTGGCTACGCCGGTATTCGCCGTAGTCTGGGCGCTGCCTGCTGCAGTGAGCGCTGTGTTGGCTGTGCTCTGTGCTGCTGCTGCATTGGTCACGCCGGTGTTGGCCGTGGCCTGCGCCGCATTCGCAGCAGTCTGTGCCGTGGCTGCATTGGCTACGCCGGTATTCGCCGTGGTCTGGGCGCTGCCTGCTGCAGTGAGCGCTGTGTTGGCTGTGCTCTGTGCTGCTGCTGCATTGGTCACACCGGTGTTGGCGGTGGCCTGTGCCGCATTCGCGGCAGTTTGTGCCGTGGCTGCATTGGCTACGCCGGTATTCGCCGTAGTCTGGGCGCTGCCTGCGGCAGTGAGCGCCGTGTCAGCGGTCGTTTGCGCTGCATTGGCGGTGATCTGAGCGGTGTTTGCTGTCGCTTGTGCCGTAACTGCCTTGCCGTCGGCCGTAGCTGCATTTGTAACAGCGCTATTGGCGGTGGTTTGTGCAGTAGCAACATTTTGGTTGGTCGTATAAAGCTGACCACCATTCACTGCATACGTACTCCCGGACGCGATGTCGCCGGCAGTGACATAAATAATGCTTCTGGTTTGAGAACCAGAGCCAACCGAAACCACATTGTTGCGATGGTCATCTGTGCTGCCAGCCCCAAGGGCTACCGAGTTGTTGCCCATGGAATACGTCTCCGTGCCTATGGCAATGGAATTACCGCCGCCTGCATGCGTCGGAGAACCAGACCCCGCAACGGTTGAACTACCAATGGCGATGTTGCCACCACCAACACTAAAAGGCATAACTGAAGCCCACGCCGAACCTATAGCAATATCGTTGAGACCTTTTGCCACGCTGTAAGTGCCAATCGCAGTGGAATAATCCCCGGCGGCCCAACTCTGCCGTCCCACCGCAACGGCTTTAATGCCCGAGGCCGTGCTCGACGCCCCCACCGCAACGGTATCACTGTTCGAGGCCGTGCTGGATATCCCCACAGCGAGTGCATTGGTACCCGTGGCTTGGCTCATCGGCCCCACAGCCACTGCATTGGTACCCGAGGCCGTTCCTCCGTCTAGCGCCCCCGCATACGCCGGAAGAATCGGCAACCCTAACGCGGCCACGACCATGATCGCTTTCATGCGAAAGTGTTTGCTGCGGTTCCTGATGGGGCGATAGATGCAGATCATTAATGCGTGGCGTTTCATGGTGTTGCCTTATTTAACAATATATAGGTCGGGTTAGGCGCTAGCCGTAACCCGACATTTGCCGCTTCGTTGTATCCGATTACGCTCCCATGCCGGACGGGGCATGTTGCCCCGTCCGAAACGTTTTGCGCTGGTTAAGCGTCGGGGACACGTTAGGGGCGGGGTTGCAAACCCCTCCCCGCCTAGTGGAGCTTCCAAGACTGGGTTCCCAAGCTGAAGAGGCTGTGAAAGTATTCGTTTTTAGAAAAAATTAAAGAATTCACCACGAAGACACGAAGAAATACAATCGTTTTAATTCAATACATTGAAAACTTCGTGTTCTTCGTGTCTTCGTGGTGAAAAATGTTTTCAGCCTAATTTAGATAAAACTTTCACAGTCTCTGAAGCGTGGGAACCCGCATAACTACAGCAGTTTGAATCGCCCCCCCTTAATGGAAGTAAGTTTTAAATTACACACAATTAGTGGTATAACGGCGAATCGTATCAAGCCATCGTCCATGAATCGTCTAATGCCCTCTCCTCCCGATCACAAGCTCAAGATAATGTTGCTGGGCGGTTTCGAGGCCAGTCTGGATGGGCATTCGGTTGACGGTTTTTCTTACAACAAGATGCGCGCATTGCTTGCCTATCTCGCCGTGGAGCGGCAGCAGGATCACAACCGGGGAATGTTGGCCGAGCTGCTATGGGGCGGCTATGAGCCTATTGCGGCGCGGGACAATCTGCGCCGGACTTTGTCGAATTTACGCCGGGTGCTGGAGTTGCCAAGCGGTATAACGTTGTTCTCATCCAGCAAGCACACCCTCCGTTTCATTCCGAATGCCTATGTCGATGTGCTGGATTTTGCCGGGCAGGCGGCTGTTTCGCAGGGAACTGAGGTTTTAGATGCTGAGAGAATCATGGCCCTCTATCGGGGCGAATTTTTGGCAGGCCTATCCTTGCCTGACAGTCCTGATTTTGAGGGCTGGCTACAGATACAACGCGAAGCCCTGCACCGCCGTGCCTTGGCTTTGCTGGAACTGCTCTCTGACCGTTACGCGCAGTTGGGCGACTACAGCAAGGCGCTGCTATTCGATTTACGCTATATAGAACTGGAACCGTGGGATGAGGATGCCCACCGCCGGGCCATGCTCCTTTACGCGTTAAATGGACAGACCAGCGCGGCCATCGGCCAGTACGAAGTTTGCTGCCGTCTGCTGAAAAATGAGTTGGGCGCATTACCCTGCGAGAAAACCCGGCAGTTGCTTGAACGTATCCGTAGCGGCGAATTTCGGCAGGAGACCTTCGACAAGGCTCGCCTGAGTGCAGTCGAAGGGCTCAGGACGAACGGTGTTAAAGGAATGGTCGGCTCACATGAAGCCAATCTGCAATTACCCGCAGAGCGGCGACAAGTAACCGTGCTGTATTGCGAGTTGAATCTGGCTGCGATTGACGATCCCGATGAGGCGATGGAGCAGCTATCTGCGCCCCAAGCCTGTTGCGTGGACATTATCCGGCAGTTTTCCGGGCATATCGTGCAAACCCATGGCGGCGGCTTGCTGGCTTATTTCGGTTATCCGCAAGCTGATGAGCATGCTGCCCGCCGCGCCGTGCAGGCGGCACTGGCGGTTACCCGTGTAGCTGCCGACGGCATTGAGATTCGCGCCGCCGTTCATACCGGGCTTATTATCACCAGCGGCGACGCGGCTATGCCTGACGCAGCCGGAAGAACTTCAAAGCTTGCTATCCAGTGTCGCCAGAGTGTCGGCTACGGCGAGGTGGCGATCAGCCAACAGACGCATGGCATAGTGGCAGGCTATTTCAACTGTATCAGCCTGGGCGCTCAAGCTATACCGGACATCGCACAGTCTCTGGAAATATTCAAGGTGGTACAGGAAAGCGGCGCGCGCACTCGCCTGGATGCGGCGGTGCTGCTAACCCCGCTAGTCGGACGCCAGGATGAAATCGCCACGCTGATGGCGTTCTGGGAACAAGCCGCGCAAGGTGTGCGCCGAGTTGTGCTAATTCAAGGCGAGGCAGGCTTGGGCAAGTCCCGCTTGCTGCACGCCATCAAACAGCGATTGGCTGATAGGCCGCACACGATTCGCGAATTGCGCTGTTTCCCTGAGTTTAGCCAGTCGCCTTTCCATCCGCTGATTGCGATGTTCGAAGCTGTTATCGGTAGCGATCACGATGATACGTCCGAGGTGAAATTCGGCAAAGTGGTCGCGTATGTCAAAACGCATTACCCCGAAGCCATGCATGATGCGGTTCCGATGCTGACTCAGCTGCTTTCCCTGGATCTTGACGATCAGCCGCCCTCCGATTTATCGCCGCAAAAACAAAAGGAACTGACCTGTGCGATTCTGCTGTCTACGCTGGAGGCGCTTTCTCTAAAGCAGCCGGTGCTGCTGGTCGTGGAAGACATGCACTGGATCGATTCTTCTACCCTGGAATTTTTGACCCTGCTGGTTGAGAAACAATCCGGCGGGGCTATATTCCCGGCATTCACGGCTAGGCCCGAGTTTGTTCCGCCTTGGCCGGAAGAACTCGCATTAAGGCTGGCGATTGCGCCGCTTTCCGAGGCGGCGGTGACGGAAATGATTGCTTCGATAAGCGGGGATATTCCGCCGGAAACCGTACGTCTCATAGTGGATCGAGCCGATGGGGTGCCGCTGTTTGTCGAGGAGATGGCGAAGCTTGCATCCCTGGATAGTCAGGGATGTATTCCCGCCACGCTGCATGATCTGCTGGCGGCGCGCATGGATAGGCTGGGTGAGGCGAAACTGGCCGCGCAGCTGGCTTCCACCGTCGGTCGCGAGTTCGATCTGGCTCTGCTGCACAAGATTTACCCCAACAGCCCGGATGCGTTGAGCCAAGCTTTGGATGCATTACAGGATGCCGGATTGATCTTGAAGGTGAACAAAACCACCCGTCAATTCAAGCACGCCTTAATTCAGGAGGCGGCCTATCAATCCCAAACCAAGGCGGCGAGGCAGGTCGCGCATCAACGTATCGCACGCATATTGCACAGCGACTTCCCCGATGTGGTCACCACCCAGCCAGAACTATTGGCGCAACATTTGGCCTCTGGCGGAGAAACACGGCCATCCATCGATTACTGGATTAAAGCCGGGCAACGCGCCGCCCAGAACTCAGCCAACACGGAAGCGATTGAGCACTTCAACAACGGCCTGCAAGGCTTGATGACGCTGCCGCCCGATAAAGAACGCGACCCGTTGGAATTTACCTTACGCATTAACCTCGGTGCCACGCTGAGCGCCACAAAGGGATATGGCTCCGTCGAAGCGGGCGCAGCATACACCCGTGCAATGGAATTGGGCGAGGACTTAGGCGATAGCGCCTGTTTATATCAAGCTTTGTGGGGTATGTGGCTGAGTTCAAGTTCGCGCATCGGTCATTTGCACGCCCTCGAACTCGCAGAAAAATTGCTGCTCTTGGCGGAACAGAACAACGAACCGCTGCAACTACAGCAAGCACTTTACGCCATGGGCAACAGCCTGCTCTGGACAGGGCAACTCGAAAAAGCGCGTCTCCATCAGGAACGATCCATGGCGCTTTATCAGTCATCGCATCACGAAACCATGGTCAGTGAATTCGGCGAAAACATCTGCGTGTCGTGCGGATCCCAGTTGGCGTGGGTGCTGTGGCTCTTGGGTTTCTCCAATCAGGCACGGGCGATCAGCGAGCAGACGCTGGCCTTGGCGTGCCAGGTCAATCATCCCTATAGTCTGTGCTATGCAAAAGCTCACAGCCTGGCACTAGGGCGCTGGATGAGGCAGGTCGATACAACACGCCAACTAGCAGAGAAAACAATGATGCTGGCCAATCAGCACGGATTCCCGGTCTGGTTGTTATCGGGTACGGCTTTCCATGGCTGGGCATTGTCCATGCAGGGGCAGCTGACCGGGATTTCGCATATAAGGCAAGTCGTTAGCATCGTTCGCGCCGCAATGAGCGGGATTGAAGCTTACTTTCTTGGCATGCTGGGCGAGGCTTATATGTATTCTGGACAGTTAGAGGAATCGCTGTCGGTGATGCACCAGACGCTCGATGTCATTAATGTGAAGGACGATCGTTTTTTAGAAAGTGAGATTTACCGGCTCAAGGGCGAATGCCTAATGGCGCTTTCGCCAGCCAATACGGATGAAGCCGAAGCCTGTTTCGATCAGGCACTCGTTATCAGCCGTAAGCAACAGGCTAAATCCCTGGAGCTGCGGGCGGCGATTAGTATGGCAAGGTTATGGCAGCAGCAAGGCAAGCAAGAAGATGGTCGGCGTTTGCTAGAGGATGTTTATGGCGGATTTACCGAGGGTTTCGATACGCCCGATCTTCAGGAGGCTGCTGGTTTGATCCTGCACGAATAAATCGTGGATCGGCCTTAATTAACACATCGCCATCAAGCTCTGAATAAACCCACCAGCATCTTGAGTCGCTGCAAATCCTCGCCGGTTGCAGCCCGCCCGTAACGCAGTTTGATAAATACGGCGGTGATTTGGTCAATGTCCGCCGCCTGCTCGGGCAGTTTTATTTTGACCCGTTCGGCAAAATCCTTAACCCCTTCCCCCGCGCTTCTGACCAGCCCGTGCTTGGCAAGCTTTTTACAAAACCGGTTATAGATCAGCAGCACTTTATCGGCGGCATTTTGTTTTTGATAGAGCAGAAACCAGCAAAGCACGGCGGTTATCGATGCTATGACGCCGATCATCCAGTACATCATGGTTTTGAGATCGTTGATGCCGAATGACGACAGGAAGTTGGACTGGCTCTTGTTGTCGTAATTGATGACCCAGCGTTGCCAATTGTAGTCGACATTGCTCCACAGTTGCCGGGCCTGTTTTAGCCAGTTGTAAGCAGGTCCCGGCAAGTAATTATTTGCCGTTGCGATACCGTAGACAAATTGCCGATCTACGTTAATCTCCCGTTCGATTCTCTCCGGTGCGATGGCCGCGGTGGGATCGACTCGAACCCAGCCGCGGTTCTCCAGCCAGACTTCGGCCCAGGCATGGGCGTCGGCTTGCCTTATCTCCAGAAAATCGCCGACGTTGTTCAGTTCGCCGCCCTGATAACCGGTCACGACGCGCGCCGGAATATGAGCGACGCGCATCAAATACACGAACGCTGAGGCGTAATGGCTGCAAAATCCGTAACGGGTTTTGAATAGAAAGCTTTCAACCGGGTTTTCTTCCATGACCGGCGGGGTTAGGGTGTAATGGAAGTCTTCCACCCGGAAATGCTTTAGCAGCCGGTTGATAAAGTCGTCGGGGGCGCTGTCAAAGCCGTGTAGCTGATCGACCAGCTGCTTGATTTTATCCGACGGTTCGCCGGGCAGCTGTGTTGCGGCTTTATACTCGCCAGGGCTGATCGGACCGGTGTTGTAGTCGGCATAAGAGGTCACTTTGTATTCGGCGCGTTTATCGGAGCTTTCTGAAGTAACAAGCTGGTAAGCGGCATTCTGGGTTAAAGGCGCGGAAAATCCTTGGGGCATATCCAACGCAAAAATCCAGTTTTTATCCTGCGGTTCCATCAGGAGTGTGTATTGATAAGGCGTGCCGGTAACGACGGGCTTGAGCAATGGCTTTTGGAAAGCCGTCTGAGTCCAGCGTTTGCCGTCGGTATAAGACAGAACCGGGCCGCGCCAGTAGCGTTGTCCGGGCGGCGGAACGGCTCCTGAAAATTTTACCCGGAACACCCGCTCGAAAGACTCGCCCAGATCGCTGATCGAGCCGGGTTCCATACTGTCGCTTAACCCTGTCCGTGCTTGATGACGGTCGTTAAACAGCATCCATTTGGGCGCTTCAACTCGGGGAAATAAAACAAACAAAGCCACCGCAATCGGCAGGGCCTGAACGGTGATAATGACGGCTGTTTTTAACGCCGCCAGTGTTTGCGCGTTGCGGCTGTTGATGCAAACCAGCGTCGCCAACAGCACGCAGCAGACCAGCAGGATATAAGCCGCCATCAGTATGCTTTGCTCGTATAAAAACTGGGAGGCCGCGACGATAAAGGCCAGATAGCTAATCAGGTAAAGATCGCGCTCTTTTTTAATCTCCAATAGTTTGAGTCCCAGTGCGGTGATAAACAAATGGGTGCCGGCATCACGCCCGAACAGGCCTTGATGTTGGCTGTACAGCAGGGCGATTCCGCAGACGGTCAGTAACAAAATAACCAGTTTGCCGGGCAGCCAATTTTGTTTCCAGATACCGATAAATCGCCAGCTCAGCAACAGGCAAAAAAAGCCGAAGACGGTTAGCGGGATATGATAAACATGCGGAAAAACAATCAGCCCGATGGCGGACAGCAGAAAGATTAAAATGTTTTTATCGAGTTCCGGTTTCATAGGTTTAGGGTTTTTCACCATGAAGGAGTGAAGTTCACGAACGACAGTAAAGATAGAGAGATTGTTGTACACAAGTATCTGCGGGGTGTCGTCATTTGGATAGCCCCTGACCCGGCAAACAGGCCGATATGCAGACCTTCCAGGTTTTTAAAACCTGGAAGGTCTAACTTGCAACGTTTCGAACGGAACAACATTCCTCGCCGGCTTGGATTGAAAGTTGCTCCTCGTTCCCACGAGACGCTGGAGCGTCTCATCTGCATTCCCACGCCGGAGCGTGGGAACGATAAAAAATATTTTTATCGAGTTCCAGTTTCATAGGTTTAGAGATTTTTCACCACGAAGACACGCCCAGATGGTTGCTGATAGCCGGAGTGCAGGCTTCGCCTGCAAGCGCAAGCAAAGCTTGCACTCCCGTTGCAATAAAGCCGTCTTCAATATGTAACGATAGACATAGGCTTGTACCGAAGCGGAGACTCCTCGTATATCCTTACCGGAATCCCACAGGCGCTTGTGCATAAAGATAAGTGGGAACGATAAAAACTTCGTGCCTTCGTGGTGAAATCTTTTAGCCATTACCTAACATCAATTATCAAAACAGCGCCAGCGCTTCCAGGCATTTCCGATAATGCGCCAAGCCGTGGTCGGGCGGCAGCGTTAACCCCGGCAACGCAAAGCCGTAACGGATTCCGGCTTGCTCCGCATCGACTACCCAACGGCACAGTTGGCTTAATCGTTCCTCAATATTGTGCCCGGGCGCATGCTCGTAATCCAGCCTAATCTCCTCTAATGACTGTTCGCCGCCGTATTGTTTGCTGAACACGCCCAAGCCTTTAGCAAACGCTTTCCAGTGTATATGTTTGATGGAGTCGCCGGACTGGTATTCCTGCAGGCCGTAAAAGTCATCTGCCCCCTTGCGGCTAAATCCCTGTTGGACTTGCGCGGATGACGTTTTGGGAAAAGGTATTTCAAGATGAGCCGGTTTCGGGTAAACCAGCGCCTTAAGCTCAAAGCGGATCGGCGACCAGGCGCGGAACAAGCCCAGTGGATAAGTGCTGGACAACGTGACCGACCCCGCTGGGTGCCAGCCTCTTTTTTGGGTGATCGAGTACAGCGTAACATGCTCGGTGCTGTGCGGTTCCATGACCAGGTTTTGAGCGTCTTGCAATTTAATGTGTATCTGACGTTCCCTGTCGGTCGGGTTGTTGATATGGATGTCGAACCCGGCCGCCTCTCCGGCAAACACGGCTTTGCTGCGGCCTTTTTGCACCACCAGACCGGCTAACGCTTTGTAGCTGTGCA
>Ga0208628_1000618_pt1 | contig 16044 bp, 7 predicted proteins | sample LakWasMet16_LOW5_2_FD_183864 | JGI IMG/M metagenome (GOLD analysis project Ga0208628, IMG submission 183864) | Freshwater sediment methanotrophic microbial communities from Lake Washington under simulated oxygen tension - Sediment Metagenome... | ecosystem: Environmental > Aquatic > Freshwater >... | reverse complement strand
GGTTCGGGAGCTACTACTTATACTTGGATGCCTGGCGCTTTAACTGGAACTACTGCTGTTGTGTCTCCTACTAGTACTACTGTTTATACAGTTACTGGCAGAACTGGAACTTGTTCTAATACTAACACAGTTTCTTTAACTGTTAATCCTTCGCCTACAGTAACTGCTTCGGCTAGTCCTACTATTATTTGTAACGGAGCTTCCGCTACACTAACTGCTATTGGTGCTACTAATTACACTTGGAATCCTGGCGCTTTATCTGGAAGTACTGTTGCCGTTACTCCTACTAGTACTACTGTGTATACTGTTATCGGTACTGATGCTGCTGGTTGTTCTAATACTAGAACTTTATCTTTAACGGTTTCTAATCCTACTATTACTGCTACTTCAAACCCAACTATTTTATGTGTTGGTAATACTGCTACTTTAACTAGTACTGGCGCTTCTACTTATACGTGGAACCCTGGCGCTTTAACTGGCAATACCGTAGCCGTTACTCCTACTGCTACTACTGTGTATACTGTAGTTGGTACCACAACACTTGGCTGTACTGCTACTAGAACTTTAAACTTAACGGTTGCTCCTAATCCTACTGTGACGGCGGTTGTTTCTCCTACGATTATTTGCGCAGGCTCGTCAGCTACTTTAACTGGTTCGGGAGCTACTACTTATACTTGGATGCCTGGCGCTTTAACTGGAACTACTGCTGTTGTGTCTCCTACTAGTACTACTGTTTATACAGTTACTGGCAGAACTGGAACTTGTTCTAATACTAATACAGTTTCTTTAACTGTTAATCCTTCGCCTACAGTTACTGCTTCGGCTAGTCCTACTATTATTTGTAACGGAGCTTCCGCTACACTAACTGCTATTGGTGCTACTAATTACACTTGGAATCCTGGTGTTTTATCTGGAAGCACAGTGGCGGTAACTCCTACTAGTACTACTGTGTATACTGTTATCGGTACTGATGCTGCTGGTTGTTCTAATACTAGAACTTTATCTTTAACGGTAAGTCCAAATACAACTGTAACAGCGACTGCATCATCTACAAATATTTGCGCTGGTTCTTCAGCAACATTAACAGGCGCTAGCGCTACAACTTATACTTGGAATCCAGGGGCTTTAACTGGAACAACTACGGTTGTTACCCCTACAGCTAATACAACTTATACTGTAACAGGATCTAATGCAGGGGGTTGTTCTTCTACAAATACAATTACTATAAATGTCACAGCTTCGCCAATAGTTATAGCTTCTGCATCGCCAATAATTATTTGTTCTGGAAGTAGTTCTACTTTAACAGCAAGTGGCGCATCATCTTATACTTGGAATCCAGGAGCTTTAACCGGCACTAGTATTACAGTTACCCCTACAACTACAACAACATATTCCGTCATAGGAACTACAACTCTTGGATGTACAAGCACACAAACAGTTACTTTAACTGTAAGTCCTAATCCAACAATTACAGCAACTACTAATCCTACACTTCTTTGTAATGGGGCTTCTGCAACATTAACTGCTGTAGGCGCTTCTAGTTATACTTGGAGCCCAGGGGCTTTAACAGGCTCTACAATTGTAGTAACTCCTACTGTAACTTCAACTTATTCTGTTACTGGAACGAATACATTAGGCTGTATAGGAACAGCAACTGTTAATTTAAAAGTAAGTACAAATCCTACTGTTACAGCAACATCTTCTCCAACGAGTATTTGTGCGGGATCAAGTTCAACATTAACTGGAACAGGGGCAACATCATATACTTGGAATCCAGGAAACTTAACTGGAACAAGTGTTGTAGTTACTCCTACAACAACAACTAATTATACTGTAACAGGTTCTGATGCAGTAGGTTGTTCATCAACAAATACTGTAAACATTGCCGTTTCTCCATCTGTTGCCGTTACAGCAACTAGCACTAATACATTAATTTGTAGTGGAAGTTCAGTAGTACTATCTGGTTCTGGAGCTATAACATATACTTGGATGCCTGGAAACTTAAACGGATCTTTAGCAATTGTTTCTCCTACTGTTACTACAACTTATACTTTGACAGGAAATAACGGCGGTACTTGCTCGGGAACAACAACTATTCAAATAAATGTAAACGCAACACCTACAGTAGTAGCAACAAGTACTCCAACAAATTTATGTAGTGGAGGATCCGCAACTTTAACCGCAACTGGAGCTACAAGTTATATTTGGAATCCTGGAGCTGTTATTAGCTCAAGTGTTATTGTTACACCTACTATTACAACAACTTATACTGTAACTGGTGTTACTGGCGCTTGTAGTAACACAGTGACTTTAAATCTAATTGTTGGTACTAATCCAACTGTAACTGCAAGTGCATCTTCAAACACTATTTGTACTGGCGCAAGTGCTACATTAACTGCTGGTGGAGCTTCAACATACACTTGGAATCCTGGAGCTTTAACAGGAACAACTGCGGTTGTTAACCCTACTACAACAACTACTTATACCGTAAGCGGTGATAATGGCACTGGTTGTATTGGGACACAAACAGTATTAGTAAACGTTAACAGTAGCCCTTCAATATCTATTACTGCAACTCCTACTGTATTATGTGCTGGTGGCTCAGCTACTTTAACCGCAAGTGGCGCTACAACTTATACTTGGAATCCTGGTGCCTTAACAGGAATTAATACTATTGTTACACCAACAGCAACTACTATTTATACAGTTACTGGTAATAATGGAACTTGTAGTGGTACTCAAACTATTTCTTTAGTTGTAAATCCAATCCCAACTATCACGTTAAGTTCATCTTCTAACTCTATTTGTGTTGGCGCAAGTGCTACCTTAACTGCAAACGGTGCTACTTCATACACTTGGAATCCAGGTGCTTTAACAGGAACAACTGCTATTGTATCTCCAACAGTAAATACAACATATACTGTTACTGGTGACAATGGCACTTGTACGAGCACTCAAACTATTACTTTAGTTGTAAGTCCAACTCCTACAGTTACAGCAACGGCATCATCTAATACTATTTGTGCTGGAGCAAGTGCAACATTAACTGCTAACGGCGCAGCAACTTATACTTGGAATCCTGGTGCTTTAACTGGTACAACTACTGTTGTGACTCCAACTGCTTCAACTACTTATACACTTGATGGAGATAATGGTTCTGGATGTGTAATTTCACAAACAATTACAATTAATGTAAACGCGGCTCCATCTATTTCAATTGCAGCAACACCTACTGTATTATGTGCAGGAGGAACAGTAACATTAACTGCAAGTGGCGCAACTTCGTATACGTGGATGCCTTTAGCAGCTGTTTCTTCAACGGTATTTGATTCGCCAACTATAAATACAACTTATACGGTAACAGGTTCTGATGCTATTGGTTGTTCTGCTTCTCAAACTATTACGATTAATATTGCAACTCCTACCATTAGCATCGCAAGTACTCCAACTGCTTTATGCGCAGGTGCTTCAGCAACATTAACTGCTAGTGGCGCTACTTCATACACTTGGAACCCTGGTGCTTTAACAGGAACAACAACAGTTGTTACTCCTACAGCAACAACAACGTATACAGTTGATGGAGATAACGGAACTTGTACTGGTACTCAAACTATTACTTTAGTTGTAAGTCCAACTCCTACAGTTACAGCAACGGCATCATCTAATACTATTTGTGCTGGAGCAAGTGCAACATTAACTGCTAACGGCGCAGCAACTTATACTTGGAATCCAGGGGCTTTAACTGGAACGACTACTGTTGTAACTCCATCTGCAACAACTACATATACAGTTGACGGCGATAATGGCTCTGGTTGTGTTGCTTCACAAACAATTACAATTAATGTAAATGCCGCTCCTTCTATTTCAATTGCAGCTACTCCTACGATATTATGCTCTCCAGGTTCGGTAACATTAACTGCTAGTGGTGCAAATTCATATACTTGGAGTCCGATTATTTCTTTAGCGCCAAGTGTTGTTGATATTCCAACGGTTACGACAACTTATACTGTAGATGGAACTGATATCGCAGGTTGTTCATCCACTCAAACAATAACTATTAGTGTTGGAAATCCAACTATAACAATAGTAGCTACTCCAACTTTATTATGTGAGGGGTCTACTGCAAACTTAACTGCAAGTGGAGCTATTACTTATACTTGGAACCCTGGCGTTTTAACAGGATCTAATGTTGCAGTAACACCAACCACCACAACTACTTATACTGTAGATGGTGATAATGGTTCTGGTTGCGTTTCATCTCAAACAATTACAATTACAGTAACTCCTGGTCCAACTGTTACCGCAACAGCTAATCCAACACTTGTATGTTCTGGCTCTTCATCAACTTTAACAGCAAGCGGCGCTACAACTTATACTTGGATGCCAATGAGTGTTTCTGGTGCTTCTGTTGTTGTAACTCCAACTACTAACACTACCTACACATTATTAGGGGATAATGGAGGTTGTGTTGCAACAACTACTATAGATGTAAACATAACTCCTGGTCCAGCAAGTGTTACAGCTACTGCAAACGGAGATATTACTTGTAATACAGCAACTGTTGGTTTAACAGGTAACTCTTCGACAGCTGGCGTTAATTATTCTTGGTCTGGTCCAATTTCATATACATCAACTACACAAAATCCAACAGATGTTATTACTGCTGGTGATTATACTTTAACAGTAACAGATCCATTATCTGGCTGTACAACAACTGCAACAACTACAGTATTAAGTAATACAGTAGTAGCAGGTTTAACGGCTACTTCATCTGGAAGTTTAGGTTGTAATATAAGTGTCACTATTACTGCGACTTCTACTAGTACTAATACTTTAAACTACAATTGGTCTGGGCCATCAAGTTTCACGGCAGCAATTCAAAGTCCTACAACAAGTGTAGCTGGTGACTATACTGTATCAGTATCAGACTTGACAACAGGTTGTACTAGTACAGCAACTGTAACCGTGGGATCAAGCACAGTAGTTCCAACATTTACTGCAACAATAACTCCTGCTACTTGTACAGGAACGGTATCTAATAATGATGGTACAATCACATTAACAGGATTTGGTACTTCTGATAGTTATGACTTAACACAAGCAGCAACTTATACTGGAAGTGCAACTTATACAAGTGCAACACCAATTCCTACAACTGGTATTGTAACAAATACATTAAATAACCCTATAGTAAATACTTCTTATACAATTAGAGTATTTAGTGCAAATGGATGTTTTAAAGACACAACACTTGTTTTAATACCTACAAACTGTGCAACTGTTACAGCCAATGTATTAGGTATGACAAAAGCTGTGAGCACGCCAACATTTGTAAACAACAATGCATACAATGTAACATATACAATTGTTGCGACTAATGCTTCAACTTCAGATTTAACTAACTTTAGTATCATTGATGATTTAAGTAACACATTCCCGTTACCTACGTCATATGGTATTATTTCTACACCTAGTATTACTTCATTAAACAGCAGCTTAACAATTAATCCAACATATGATGGTACTACTCAAACAGACATGTTAATTCCTGCATCAAGCACATTAACAGCTGGAAGAAAAGATACTATTGTATTTACAGTTCAAATTAATCCTAACGGATTCTTTGGACCATTCTACAATTCTGCCGTAGGATCAGGAACAGATAATGGCGGAATTGTTCTTGCTGATAGTTCTAATACAGGATTTGCTTGGGATCCAGATAATGATGGAGATCCAACAAATAATGACACAGCAACTGTGGTAATTTTAACTCCTAATTCTCAAATTGGTATTGCTAAAAGCGGAAGCTTATCTGAAGTATTAGCTGATCAAACAATTGATGTAACTTACATATTTACAGTTAAGAATTTAGGAAATGACACCATCAACTTTGTTCAAGTATTAGATAGTTTAACGATTCCAGCACCAGCTCAGTTCACAATTAAGTCTGGACCAACTGCATCTGGAAGTTTAACAGCTAACAGTAACTATAATGGCGGAAGCGATATAGGTTTACTAGTTGCCAACGCAAGTAAATTAGCCCCTGGTGCTGTTGAAACAATTACATTGGTATTAAATGTTACTCCAAACGAAGTGAAAACAATTAGCAATAGCGCTATTGCAGTTGGATTTGGCGCCGATGGAGGAATTGTAAGAGATACTTCACAAACTGGTAGCGACCCTGACCCTAATGCTAATGGAAATGCTACAGAGCCAGGCGAGAACAATCCTACTGTATTAGAATTACCTGATGTTGATTTATTTATCCCAGAAGTGTTTACTCCTGATGGAGATGGCAAAAATGATTTCTTTGTGATGAAAGGCATCAGTGGAAAAGTGGTAACCTTAACAGTATTTAATCGTTGGGGAAATAAAGTGTACGAAAATAATGCTTACGACAACACTTGGAATGGAACTCCTAACGTGAACGGATTAATTATTGGAAATAACAAATTACCACAAAGCACATACTACTATATTGTAGAGTTTGAAGACGGAGTAGATAAACCAATTAATGGTTACGTGGTATTGCAATATTAATTTATAAAAAGAATAAAAAACTTGAAAATAAAGACAATGAAAAAATCAATTCTAATCATCATCGTAACACTATTTTGCATCACACGTGCCAATGCACAGTATGATGCAATGTTTACGCAATACATGTTTAATGAGATGTATATCAATCCAGGATATACTGGATCGAAAGATGCGATGGCTGTTAATTTAACTCATAGACAACAATGGGTTAGTTTTCCAGGAAGACCAATCACAACATCTTTTACTCTTCATGGTCCATTAGCCAATAATAAAATGGGGCTTGGTTTAAGCTTATTAAATGAGCAAATCGGAAAATTAAATCGTAACCTAATTTATTTAAACTACTCTTACAGAATTAAAACTGGAGAAACTGGCCATTTATCATTTGGTTTAATGGGAGGAATTCATAACCAAGTGAATAAATTATCTGAGTTAAAAGCAACAGAAACAGGAGACATACAAGTAGCGAGCAATACACCAAGCTTAATTGCCCCTAACTTTGGCGCAGGCATTTATTACTACACAAATAAATTTTATGCTGGTATCTCGATTCCAAGAATGGTAGATGACAGTTATATGTTTGATCAATCGGGCGGGATAATAAAATCTAATAAATTAGATGTGGAGAAATTTCATTATTACTTAACTGTAGGTTATGTATATGAAGTAAATGATGATTTAAAACTTAAGCCGCAAGCTATGGTTAAGATGGTTCAAAATGCTCCACTACAATACGATATCAATGTTAGTGCTTTAATTAAAAATAAAATTTGGGCAGGATTATCATATAGAAGTGATGCCGATATATCCGCTTTATTAGGACTACAGGTAACCCCTCAATTTTTAGTTAATTATTCTTATGATTATTCCTTAACTAAAATTCAAAAATACTCTCAAGGTTCTCATGAAATTACCTTAGGATATTTATTCTCATATAAACAACGTAAAGTAGTAACTCCAAGATATTTCTAATTTTATGAATAAGTCAATTCTTTTTTTATCCATCATTAGTTTATTTGCATTGAGTAGCAATGCTCAAACCGCTACTATTAATTCAGCTAATAAATTGTTTTTCAAAAAACTTTACATGGAGGCTATTCCAAAATACGAAAGCGTATTAAAAAAGGATAGTTCTAATGCTGATGTATTAATGAATTTAGGCGATTGTTATCGCTTAACTAATAATAATAAAGGTCAATTAAATTTATATGGAAAATTAGTAAGAAGCGGAAAAGCTGAGGATATTCATAAATTATATTATGGCCAAGCATTAATGGAAGCTGGTAGATATGATGAAGCAAAAAAATATGTAGAAGATTTTAAAGCTGATAATCGTGGGGAAAAACTTGCAAAAGCAATTACTAATCTTCAAAAGTTTTCGAAAGATGCTGATGCTTATAAAATCGACACTGTTTCTTTCAACTCAAATTTTGATGATTTCTCAGCTGTCACATTTTTAGAAAACAAAGTTGTGTTCTCTTCTTCCAAAACTAAAACAACATGGATTACTAGAAGACACGGTTGGACAGGCAACAATTACTGCCATATGTATATGACAGAAAAAGATGCAAGTGGTAAATATGAAAAGCCTGCTATCTTTTTAGAAGATTTCTCAACTAAGTTTAATGATGGTCCTTTTTGTGCGTCTAAAGACGGGCAAACTATTTTCTTTACAAGAAACTCAACTTCTAAAAAAACAAAAAGTTTAGATGGTTCTCAAAAATTAAGAGTATTTCAAGCAACTATTATAAAAGGAGATATTCAATCATTAATGGATTTAAAATTCAACAGTAATGAATACAACTGTGCACATCCTGCTATTAGTTCAGATGGGAAAACATTGTATTTTTCATCTGATATGGGTGGTGGACAAGGCGGCATGGATATTTGGTATTGTAAATTAGATCCAAGTGGTGCTTGGGGAACTCCTGTGAATATGGGCGATAAAGTAAACACAAAAGGCAATGAACTATTCCCTTCTATCACCGCCGATAATATTTTATATTTCGCTTCAAATGGCCATGAAGGTTTAGGGGGATTAGATATTTATGAATCTAAAATTAAAGAAGACAAAGCAGGCAAGGTATATAACATGGGAAGACCTGTGAATACCGAGCACGATGACTTTGCTTATAATTTAAATGCAGATGCTAAAAAAGGTTTTTTAAGTTCTAACAGAAAAACTGGTGGAATGAATGATGATATTTATAGTGTTGAAGTATTAAGAAAAGTTTCAAGAGGAAAAACCGTAAACTTTATTATTAAAAATAAAGAGACGCAAGAAGTGCTTCCTTTAACGACTATTAAATTAAATACAGATTCATTTACAACAAACGAAAAAGGCGAATTTCAATTTGTATTAGAAGAGGATGTAAATTATAAATTAGCCGTTAAGAAAGAAAAATATTTTGATATTGAAGATTCAATTTCTACCAAGTCTTCTACTGAAGAAGATGAGTTTACTAAAACCATTGAACTAGAAAAAGACCCAAACTTAACTTTGTTAGCTGGTATTTATGATGCTAAAACAGGTGCTGGTATTGAAGGAGTAAAAATTAAAATTAAAGACTTAGCTGTTAGCAATGATTTTGAATTAGTAAAAACAGACAAAAATGGTGAATACAAAACTCCCCTGAAAGGCAAAAAAATTGGAGACAAGTTACTTTTCTTTGTAACCATTGAAAAAGAAGGCTTTGTTACCAAGACTTTAAATTTCACATATGACATCAAAAAAGAAGGTGAAATTCAAATGAATGAGTTATTAGCCTTAACCATTGGTAAGGTAGAAGTTGGTATGGACTTAGCAAAAATGATTGATATAAAACCCATTTATTTTGATTTAGGAAAGTCTAAAATCAGACCAGATGCAGCGATAGAGCTAAGTAAGGTAGTTGCTGTTATGAAAGAATATCCTGCTATGATTATTGAGTTAGGCGCACATACCGATTGCAGAGGAAGTGCAGCGGCTAACTTAAAATTATCAGGAGCAAGGGCTGTAGCTGCTGCCGCATATATTGTAAAACAAGGCATTGATAAGTCTCGTATTTCTGGTAAAGGTTATGGCGAGAGTAAATTATTAAACTCTTGTGCTTGTGAAGGAAAAGTAAAACCATCTTGTTCGGAAGATGAGCATGCAAAAAACAGAAGAACAGAATTTATTATCGTGAAGTTGAAAAACTAATTTAGTTTGAAACTAAATCTAAAATCATGAAGGTAAATAGTCTGTTTTTATTTTTCTTATTGATTTTAAGAGGGACTGTTTACCCAGCTAGTATAACATTAGATGGCGCAAGTATTTCTTTTAATGAGAAGCCACAAGAGATTGTTCAAATAAATGAACACTGGCGTTTTTCTATTGGTGATCAATTGGAATGGTCAAAGCCCAATTTTAATTATAGCAAATGGGACACCATTTATCTTCCATTTAATATTGAAGAATTATCTCCTTTTAAGTATCGTGGTAACTTGTGGATAAGAACGACATTTGTTTTAAAAAATGAATTAGTTTCTAAACCCCTTTCTTTAAGCATTCATCAATTTGGCGCCTCAGAAATATATATTGACGGCAAACTCATTCACCAATTTGGAAAAGTAGGGAATTCGGTTGCTTCAGAAGAACTATTTAATCCTCAGGAGACACCTGTCTCATTTTCTATAGATAGCGCTGGCATTCATACTATTGCTGTGCGTTATTCAAATCATGAAGCTCTATCAAAAGATGAAGCTGAATTAAATGCATTTAATTTAACTATCAACAATACAGAAACAGGAATATTACTTAATAAGATTCGTGTTTTTAAAGAAAACATTCTAGCAGCAATTGGTATTGGTATTTTTCTCACATTATGTATTATTAATTTTATTTTATTCATATTTTATAAACGAGATAAATCCAATTTATATTACAGTATTTTCAGTTTAGCAATAGCAGCTACGTTTACATTAAATGCACTTGAGTATACATGTAACTCTGCCTCCGTTAATCTTATAATAAGTAAACTAAAGATTTTGTTTTTGTATACATCAAACTTGTTTTTAGTGGCCTTAGTATATTCATTTATATTTTTTGAAAGTCCTAAACGATTCAAAACATTAATAAGTGTCACTATTATAGGTATTATTTTAATCTTCATTAATTTTGATGTCGCGAAAATAGTATGCAATGTTTTAAACATATACTGTGCAATAGATATTGCGATTGTTGTATTAAAAAAATACACAAGAACTTATGATCCAACTAAACAAAAAAGAAAACGATTTTGGTTGATAATCCTCTCTCTAGTAGTGCTTGCTATCATTGCTTTTTTTATTAATAAACTTTTTTTTGCAATTATTTTAGGACTTTTAGTTTTAATAGTAACAATACCAATTGCTGGAATTATCTTTATTGTTCCATTGTATATGACGGTAAGACACGCCAAGCAATTTTCAATTACTAATAAAAATCTTGAAGAACAATTAATTCAGGTGAAAGAACTTTCAGAAAAAGCTATTTTACAAGAACAAGAAAAAAAGAAAATGTTAGAATCTGAAAATGAGCGCTTAGAACAAATGGTAGATGAGCGAACAGCAGAACTCGCGGAAAAAAATCATGAAATAAAAGATAGCATCAATTATGCTCTTCGAATTCAAAAAGCTATTTTAACTAGCAAAGAAGAAATTAATGAAGGTTTAAAAAAATGTTTTATTTTATTTAAACCAAAGGATATTGTAAGTGGTGATTTTTATTTTTATTCAAAATTTGAAAACAACATTATTATTGCCGCTGCTGATTGTACAGGTCATGGCGTGCCAGGCGCCTTAATGAGCATGATTGGTAGCGAAAAATTAATGAGTACCGCTAAAGAAAGTACAAGTCCATCAGTAATATTAAACTCACTAAATAAAGGCATTAAATCTTCTTTACGACAAACAGATAAAGAAGAATCTACCAAAGATGGAATGGACATTGCTTTAGTATCAATTGATTTAAAAAGCAATAAAGCAAGTTATGCTGGCGCCAACCGACCTATTTGGATTATTAGAAATAACAGTAAAGAGTTAGAAGAAATAAAAGCAACTAAAAAAGCCATTGGTGGTTTTACCGATGATGAGCAAAATTTCGAGCAACATGAATTGCAATTTAATACTGGAGACACATTCTATTTGTTTACAGATGGCTACGCTGATCAATTTGGACATAGTGGAAAAAAATTAATGACTAAAAGGTTCAGAGAAATGTTGATTGACATTCAATGCCTATCTATGTTCGAACAAGAAAAACATTTAAATGACTTTATAGAAAACTGGAAACAAGATACCGAACAGGTAGATGATATTTTAGTGATTGGCGTTAGGATATAACTCCATTATATAAAACAAAAAAGAAGCTATCAAATTAATAGCTTCTTTTTTTATGATTAAACATTATTTTTATTTAGTAGCGTACATAACATCCTTAACTGCTTTTACTGTACGAGCAACATTAGGCAAAGAAGCTTCAATTAAAGTTGGAGCATATGGTAAAGGCACGTCTGCCGCCGTAATACGACGAATAGGCGCGTCTAAATAATCAAAGGCGTCTTTTTGGACTCTGAATGCAATTTCAGAAGAGATACTTGCCAATGGCCAAGCTTCTTCAACAATAACTAAACGATTTGTTTTCTTTACAGAGTTAATAACTGTATCATAATCAATTGGGCGAACAGTCCTTAAATCAACAACCTCAGCACTAATACCTTCTTTCTCTAATTCTGCAGCGGCCGCTAAAGCCACTTTCATAATTTTACCAAAAGAAACAATCGTTACATCAGTTCCTTGTTTTTTAATATCAGCTACTCCAATAGGAATAATATATTCTCCATCTGGAATCTCACATTTATCCCCGTACATCTGCTCACTTTCCATAAAAATAACTGGGTCATTATCACGAATCGATGCTTTTAATAAACCTTTAGCGTCATATCCGTTGGAAGGAACTACCACTTTTAAACCTGGGCAATTGGCAAACCAGTTTTCAAAAGCTTGTGAATGTTGCGAACTTAACATCCCTGCACTCGCTGTAGGACCTCTAAATACAATTGGGCAATTATATTGTCCGCCGCTCATACTCAAAAATTTAGCAGCCGCATTAATTACTTGATCAATAGCAACTAAAGAGAAGTTAAATGTCATGAACTCTATAATTGGACGCAAGCCATTAACTGCTGCTCCTACTCCAATACCTGCGAAACCAAGTTCTGCAATTGGAGTATCAATAATACGTTTAGGGCCAAACTCGGCCAACATGCCTTTACTTACTTTGTAAGCACCATTATATTCAGCCACTTCTTCTCCCATTAAAAAAATGGTTTCGTCGCGACGCATTTCTTCGTTCATTGCTTCGCGCAGGGCTTCTCTAAATTCTATTGTTCTCATATGTAATATAAAGCTTCAAATGTAAACAAAAAGCAATGGATTTAAAAGAGAAAGCTAAAATTATAGACTTGGCTAAAAAAACCCAAAAATAGGCTTATTTTCAATCCATAAAACACTCTTTTACAAGGGGTTATATTTTAGTCAAAACAATATAAAAAAACGGATGTTTATCACTTGATTTACAGCCATATTTTTATAAATTTGCTCACCTTTTAAAAAATAAAACACAATGAAAATATTAGTTCCAATTAGTAATGTTCCAGATACAACTACTAAAATAGCTTTTACTAACGGCGATACAGAATTTAACGCTGCTGGTGTACAATTTATCATCAACCCTTACGATGAGTGGTATGCTCTAGTTCGTGCGTTAGAATTAAAAGAAGCTGGTAAAGCTGAAAAAGTAACTTTAATACATGTTGGCTTAGCGGATAGCGATGCAACCATTCGTAAAGGATTTGCTTTAGGTGCTGATGACGGTGTTCGTATTGATGCAGAAGGACCAGATGCTTACTTCGTAGCAGAACAAATTGCAAACTATGCAAAAGCTAACGGTTATGATTTAATTATGACTGGCAAAGAAACCATTAGCTTTAATGGCTCATCTGTTGGCGGAATGATTGCTGGTTTTATGGATTTACCTTTAATTTCATTAGCTACTAAGTTTGATTTAGAAGGAAACAAAGCAACGGTTGAGCACGATGTAGATGGTGGGACTCAAGTAGTTGAATGCGAATTACCATTTGTAGTTTCTTGCGCGAAAGGAATGGCAGAACAACGTATTCCAAACATGAAAGGTATCATGGGAGCTCGTACAAAACCTTTAACTGTAGTTGCAGCTTCGGGTTCTGATAAATTAACGAATGTAAAATCATATACATTATCTGCAGGAAGAACTACTTGCAAAATGATTGATGAAAATAACATGGATGAGTTAGTAAACTTATTACATACAGAAGCTAAGGTTATTTAAAAGTTATAAGATATGAGTTTTTAGTTGTTTGATAAAACCCTACAACTAAAAACTAAAAACCAACAACTAAAAACTTAATTAAAATGGTATTAGTATATACAGAAATCAATAAAGGAAAAGTAAAAAAAGCATCTTTAGAAGCGGTAAACTACGCTGCTAAAATTGCTGAATTAACAGGCTCTAGCGTAACTGCTGTTGCTATTAATGCAGATGCTGCTCAATTAGAAGAAATTGGAAAAGCAGGTGCTAAAAAAATATTATCTGTTAAAAATGATGCTTTAGCATCTTTAGATAGCATGTTAATCTCTTCAACTGTTGAACAAGCAGCTAAAGCAGAAGGCGCAAAAATCATCATCTTCTCTTTTGATATTACAGGTAAAGCCGCTGCCCCTCGTTTAGCAGCTCGTTTAAAGGCTGGTTTTGTTGCAGGTGCTGTTGATTTTCCAACAGTAAATGGCGCCAGCTTAGAAGTTAAGAAAAACGTTTTCTCAGGAAAAGCAACAGCTGTTTATTCTATCAATAGCGATATCAAAATTATTTCATTATTACCAAATTCTTTCCCAGTTAAATTAGGAGATAACGCTTCAACTGTAACTGATTTTACTGTTGAATTAGCAGCTTCTAAAATTGTAGTGAAAGAGAAAAAATCAACAGATGTTGGTGGAATGATTCCATTACCTGAAGCTGAATTAGTAGTATCTGCAGGTCGTGGAATGAAAGGACCTGAAAACTGGGGAATGATTGAAGAATTAGCAAAAGAATTAAAAGCGACTACGGCCTGTTCTCGTCCGGTTGCTGATATGCACTGGAGACCACATCATGAGCATGTTGGACAAACAGGTGTTGCTATTCGTCCTAACTTATACTTCGCGATTGGTATTTCGGGAGCTATCCAGCATTTAGCTGGTGTTAACGGAAGTAAAACGATTGTAGTAATAAATAGCGATAAAGAAGCGCCTTTCTTTAAATCGGCTGATTACGGTGTTATTGGTGATGCCTTTACAATTGTTCCTAAATTAATAGAAGCGGTTAAAAAGTTCAAAGCTAATCAGAATTAAAAAAGTTACTAGTTATTGGTTATTAGTTTTTTGAGAAATATTTATTAAATTTATAACTAAACATTACCTCAAACAACTAAGATTCAATAACACATTTAAAATGGGAATGAAGAAAGTTAGATTAGAAATTGTTGGTTTATCATACAGCCAAACACAAAGCGGCGCTTATGCCCTTGTATTAGGCGAAAGTACAGGTAGCCGCCGTTTACCAATTATTATTGGTGGTTTTGAAGCTCAGGCTATTGCTATTGAGTTAGAAAAAATGACGCCTACTCGCCCATTAACACACGATTTATTTAAAGCTTTTTCTGAAACGTTCTCAATTGAGGTAACAGAAATTTTAATTTACAATTTAGTGGAAGGTATTTTTTACGCGAAGTTAGTTTGTACAGATGGAACTAAAGAAGTTGAAATTGATGCTCGCACAAGTGATGCCATTGCATTAGCTGTTCGTTTTAATTGCCCAATATTTACCTACGAATTTATTTTAAAATCAGCAGGTATTGTATTGGATGATGAAACCTTGCCATCCAACGAAAGCGCTATGACATCAGCGCCAGTAGAAGAAATTTCTTCTTCATCAAATCCTGAAGGCGAATATCAATCTAAATCAACTGAAGAGTTAAAAAACTTATTGCAAACAGCTTTAGATGATGAGCAATACGAACTAGCCTCAAAAATACGCGACGAAATAAATAATAGAAAACAATCTTAATATCAAAACTATACCATAAAAAATCCTGTAATGTAACATTACAGGATTTTTTATTTAGGACTAAACCTTTTATTCTTTAATAAACTTCTTCGTTGCCTGTAATTTACCTTGTTTAATATTTAAGAAATATACGCCTCTACTCAAATCATTTAAAGGAATAACTATTTTATTTAATTCTTGTGTTTCTGTTTTCAAAATAATTTTCCCTAAAACATCAGTTATAACAAACTCTGTTTTGGTTTGTTGATGATTAGAGAAATTTATCTGAAGTTCTGTTTTTGCGGGATTGGGAGACAACATGATATTTGTATTCAACTCCAATTCATTGGCTGAAGTTACTACAAAATTATTTTTTACATTAG
>Ga0208628_1000617_pt1 | contig 16076 bp, 14 predicted proteins | sample LakWasMet16_LOW5_2_FD_183864 | JGI IMG/M metagenome (GOLD analysis project Ga0208628, IMG submission 183864) | Freshwater sediment methanotrophic microbial communities from Lake Washington under simulated oxygen tension - Sediment Metagenome... | ecosystem: Environmental > Aquatic > Freshwater >... | reverse complement strand
GGAGGCTGCGAAGGAGTGGCAGCGCTGGCGGGACGCGGGGGCTCTGGCAGCGGCGCCCACCACACGGCGTCATGGCTCGCAAGCGACGCGGCGCATCCGAAGGGATGGGGATCTCGCATCGCGTACGTTCCTGTTCGACATGAACCGCTTCTTCCAGGCGCTCCTGTCGCGCTTCCTCGGCGAGAACCTCGCCGACCACGAGGTGGTGGACGAGCACTCGCTGCACGGCCTGATGCGCTACGCGCACGGCGCCAACCCGCGACGACGCGCAGCCCCGACGCCACGCCCGGACTTCGCCATCCGCGCGGGCAACCGCCTCGTCGCGCTGCTGGACGCGAAGTACCGCGACCTCTGGGAGAGGACCCTCCCGCGCGAGATGCTCTACCAGCTCTCGATCTACGCGCTCAGCCAGGGCGTCGGAGCAAGCGCGACCATCCTCTACCCGACCGCGGACGTGGCCGCGCGGGACGCCAGGATCGAGCTCCGCGGCCCCCTCGAGGGGTGGGGGCGCGCGTCGGTGGTCCTTCGCCCGGTCTCCCTGCGCGCCCTCAAGGACGCCGTCGCGGGGGTGGACGACGCTCCGACGCGCCAGAGGCGCCGCCTCCTCGCGCAGCACCTGGTGTTCGGAGCCGCGTGAGCGGCTGGCGACGGACGCCCTCGTCGGCGACGAGCGGGTCGCGGACCTTCACATGGGGATCGGGCGGAGGCCGGCGCGGCGCGCGTTCGTCACGTCGATGAAGTGCGCCTCCTCCGCGGGGAGCGTCGCGTTCATCCCGATCTCCTCGATCCCCGTGGTGAACGCAGTGGCGAACGCCGCGACGCCCAACATGGTGGTCTCGACCGGCCAGATCACGGTCGAACCCGGGGCACTTCGGACGCCCACGAACGCGTGGCCCGGCACGCGGAAGATGACCGGCTCCATCCCGATGTTCTCCAGCACGCTCGCGAAGAGGATCGACCCCTCGATGCAGTTCCCGGTGCGAGTTGCCAGGAGGTCGCGCGGGCGCCGGATGTACTGCACCTGCTCGGAGGCGTAGTAGGCCGTTCCGATGTTCGTGTACGAGAAGTTGCGGCTCCGCAGCTCTTCGTAGATCGACCCCAGGGCGTCGTAGGCGACGTCCTGCCGTGAGTTGGACGGCGTGAAGGTGACCGTCCGGCTCGAGGCCGTGTCCACGTTGTGGATGACAGCGTAGGCGTACCCGGCGGCGGTCGCTCGGTACCGGAGGGTCGCGCCGGCCCCGACGGTGTTGTTCAAGGCCAGCACCCCGTTGCCGGTGCCCGCCTGCCACGCTTCAAACTGCGTCGGGGTGAACAGGTAGAGGTTGACGGATCCGCCGCTCGCAGTGTTGAGCTGGAGCAAGAAGTCCTCGTTCTGCTCCAGGAAGACGACGTGGGAGACGTTGCCCCGGGCGGCGATCGTCCGGGCCCTCTGGATCGGGGTCCGCCCGTAACCCGAGGCCCCGAAACCACCCGGGAACACGCTCCGCGTCTCCACGGCGCGGCGGAGCGAGAGGATGCTCGGGTCGAACGGCGCGACGTGGACAATCGACAGCGCGGACATCTCGCTGTTCCGGTAGCCGGGCTCCGACCACACCACGCCGCCGAGCGGCAGGATGGCGACCGTTCGCGAGTCTCTCGCGATGTAGTTCCCCACGGCGTCCCTGGCGTCGGCCTCGAGGGCACCGGCCGAGATCGCGGTCAGCGAGTAGAGCCGCGCGAGGTCAAACACGGGGTTCACGCACACCGACCGGCTCTCACCCGCCGCCAGCGTCACCACCTGCGTGCGTGCGCTCGCGTAGCCGGGCATGCGTGCCTCCAGGGTGACCTGTTGAGAGGCGGCGCCCGAGTTCGTCAGCGCCGCGCAGGCCGTCTGGAATCGGAACGTCAGTGTCCCGTCGGGCACGAGGCCGAAGGCGTGCGCGAGGTAGGTCGGGAAGCGCAGATCGCGGGTCACGGGGTTCGGGAGCGTTCCGGGGAAGGTCCACGTCGCCCTCACCGAGCTGACCGGCGCCCGGCACACGCCCGAGACGCAGTTCTGGCCGGAAGGGCACGCGTTGCCGCACCGCCCGCAGTTGCCGCCGTGCGTGGCGGTATCGACGCAGAGGCCCCCGCAACTGGTCGTCGGGCTCGCGCAGGAGGCGCGGCACATCCCGCCGGCGCAGCTCTGGCCGGCGGCGCAGGTGCCGCCACAGGCGCCGCAGTTGGACGGGTCCGTCGCGGTATCGACGCAGGCTGCGCCGCACGCGGTCCGCCCCGCGCCGCACGCGGCCGAACACGTACCGTCCACGCAAGTGGTGCCGCCCGGGCAGACCGCTCCGCAGCGCCCACAGTTCCGGCCGTCGGTACGCGTACTGGCGCAGGTGCCGCCGCAATCGACCTGGTCGGCCGGGCAACCCCGCCGACACAGCGAGTCCTGGCAGGCCTGGCCCGCGGCGCAGGCCTGTCCGCAGGCGCCGCAGTTTGAAGCGTCGGAGCGCGGATCGACGCAAACCCCCTCGCACACAGTCCTCGGAGACGAGCACTGGGCCGAGCAGGAGCCCGCGATGCAGGCCTCCCCCGCCGGGCACGCCCGGCCGCAGGCGCCGCAGTTCAGGGCGTTCGACGCCACGCTGACGCACCGACCGCCGCAGGCCGTCTGGCCGTCGGGGCAGACCATCGCGCAGGCGCCCTGCACGCACGACTCGCTCGGCTGACAGGCCCGCCCGCAGGCGCCGCAGTTCAGGGCGTTCGACGAGAGATCGACGCACCGGCCGTCGCACGACTCCCTGCCCGTCACACAGGCGGCGTCGAGCGCCGCCCCCGCGTCCACTTGAACCTGCACGCCGTCCGCGGCAGGCGAGCACCCAAACATCGCGACGGCGACGACCAGCGTGAACAAGGACCGCATCCAGGACCTCCCCCTTCCCCGTGTGTGGCGCGACCCTACGCCAGCGGAGGGAGGCCGTTCAACGGGCAACGCCTCGTTCCCGCCGGGGAGGGTTCGAGCGGCGTTGACGTTCCCCTCCCCCGTGCGGGTAGCGTCCCCGGCCATGCGGTGGCTCCTCGCGGGCGCGTGTTTGGTGTCGGTGTTGAGCTGCAAGCGGGAGGCACCCGCGCTGCATGCGTCGCTTCCGACGCCCGGCGTCCCCACAGGACGACCGGCGACCGCGCCGGGCGCGCAGCTCGCGATGCCGGCGGTCGATGCGGGGCCTCCCGCCGCCCCGCTCCTGCGGATCATGCACGCGACCTGTGGCCTCGATCTGGGCTCGGCCGATGCGGGGGCGACGGTCGCGGGTTCGGACGCCGGCCTCCCTCGAAACTTCGGCACGCGGCCGACGGAATGCCTGCTGCCCGACGGCGGCGTGGCGTGGGCGATGGGCGTCGGCGGAAGCCGCGCCCGCCGCATGGCGACCTTCATGGCCCGGCTGATGGAAGCCGAGGCGCGGCACGACCCGGCGCGGGTGCAGCGCGAGTTGGCGAGCATGGATCAGGAGAGCGCCCACTCCGACGACGGCGCCTGGGTTCTACCGGGGCTGCTCTTCCGCGCGCCCGATCGTGCGCGCGGCAAGCTGGTCCGCATCGAGGGCACCGCGCAGAACGTCCACGAGGTGGATGGCGAAACGACGCTCACCATCGCGCTCGACCTGCTGGGCCACGAGACCGTCGCGATCACCTACCCCGGCATCGCGAGCGACCGCGTGGTCAACGGCGCGGAGGTCGTCGTCTACGGCTTCGGGGACGGCTCGCACACGGCGCAATCCCGCCACGGCGAAGCGGTGGTGATGCCCAACGTGATCGCGGCCCACGTCGCCCCCCAGGCCGAAAGCGGGGACGAGGAGCAGGCCCGCCGCATCCTGCGCCGCGCGCGCCGCCAGGGCTACTGAGGCCGCGTGATGGCCGGGTAGCCGCGGGCGCCGAGGTGGGGTCGATCGCGGAGGGGCACCCGGCCCGTGCGGTGGGCGTCGCAACCGCTCGTCGCGAGGGGGTTTAGGGGCAGGCGCCTGGGTTTGGGATCAGCCCCAGCTTGGCAGGCAAAGCCGGTTCGAGCGGCACCGCCGGTTGCACCAACCCCTGTGATGGTTGCCCGGCCCCGAACACTCCATCCTCGTGCGGGCCTCCCCGGCAGTCACGAGCGCCCGGCGTCGTCGGGCGGCGCGCCTGCGTGATTCATCCGAGAAGGCGGATAAGATCCGTAAACGGTATGCCAAGAACATGGGCAAGGATAAGGAGTTTAACGAGGTAGTGTGTTTGAATGATTTTGTCTGTTTTCATAGTGTTTCTCTTTCACGGCTACCCTACCTGAAGACTCTGCGTGGCTCCAAAATGGAAGTGATATGGCCACGACGAATCGGACCGACGAGGCCCGATCTGTAGCCGTTGAACGTGACAACGACGCGGCCAATGCGCCGCCGAGTAGGCTCGGCGGCCGTGTTCGAGCGGATGCCCGGCGTGAGGGTCCCCTCGCGCTGACGGCGATGGCGCCCGAGGCCGCGGCCCTGATGAACGGCGCCTGCGCCGGACGGGCGGTGAGCCTCAACGGCCGGCCCCCTGGGCGATACCGGCGTCGCGCTGGGACACCCTCACGCCACCCGGGCCGGCGGCCCGGCGGGCGTTGGGGTGGTTCCGAGAGCGCTCTTGGAGTTCCGTGCGATCGACGCGACCTGGTGTGCGACGACGACATCGGCGTCTGCAGGGTCGCGGGCTGGGCGCTCGCGCGGCCTCCGTCTATTGTCGGAGTGCTTCCGTGTTCGCCCGACGCACCCAGCGCGCTTGGGCGATGCGCCTCACCCACGGCGAGCGCGGGCCTGGGGGTCAGGAGACGGGCAGGAGCGCCAGGCCGGCCAGCTGCCGATCGAAGGGCGACGGGACGCTCAGGCGCAGAATGAATCCGTGTCCCTCCCACCCCAAGCTGTGTACCCTCGCCCAGGGGCACTGATGCGCTTGCGAACGTCTCGACGAACCCTCCTCCTGCTCACGACACTGCTGGTCGCTGCCTGTGGCACCGAGGCTACGTCGCCCTCGGACCTTGCTCGAGCCCGGGCGGGGGATCGGAACCTCAGCAACGCAGCCCTCGACAACGCGGACCTCAGGGGGGTGAATCTCGCCGGTACGGATCTCAGCGGCGCGTCTCTGATCGAGACAGACCTCAGGGGGGTGAATCTTACCGGCGCGAATCTGTAGGGAGCTGCGGTCAGCAGGGCGAACCTCACGGGCGCGAACCTCACCGGCGCCGACCTTCGTGCGACTCTCTTCTTCGGGGCAAACCTCACCGACGCGAACCTCACGGGCGCGAGTCTCGCCAGTGCCCACCTGAGTGGCGCGAACCTCACTGGCGCGAACCTCACTGGCGTGAACCTCGGTACGGGCTCGTCCATCGTCTACTGCAGCGCGGCCACCCGCTGGCCCGCCGGATTCACGCCTCCTCCCTGCACCAGTCCGTAGATCGGCGCGCCTGGCGACGTCCTGGGTCTCGGGTCACTCCTGCGCGGGGCTCGCCATCCGCCGCATGTCGTCGTCGCGTGCGTCGGCCGCAGCAGATGTCCGAGCGCTGGGCCCTATCCCCTGGGATCGAATCCGATCCACAGGGATCAACCCTCTGGAGATCTGCCGCTGAACGATCCCGTCCTCCGCCCCCGCGGCCGAGCGGCATGCGTCCTGCTCTACTGGCGGGACCCCATGGACTTGGTCACGACCTTCCTCGACGACCTGCGCGCCGACCTGCTGCGGGCCATCGAAGCCCTCGGCTATGAACCGCCATCGAACCCCTCCGCCCTCGATGCGGCGGAGACCTTCTACCGCCTGTCTCGACGGCTGATCTCGCCGGTTCCCCGGCGCTGCCACCGCTCCGCTGCGCTGAAGCGGCACGCGTTGCCCGACTGGCAGGCGCGCGCCGTGCTGGAGATCACCGGCCGGCTCGCGAGGGGAGAGGACGTGCGGGCGTTTCTGAGCAGGCAGACCCGGGATCTCGCCCCGAAGGTGGCGCACGACCTGCTGTTGAACGATTGGGGGGTTCATCACCTGCACCTCGGCTCGGCGGAGGGCTCGACCGCCCCGGAGGCCGACGGCTACGTCCCGCGATCCAAGGAACTCCTCTACCTCCATGTGCAGCCGCGCGACGTGTACCTCCTCGACGTCAAGCACCATCAGGCCTTTGAAGACGTCGATCTCGTCGAGATCCTGCACGCCAACTGGCCTCACGCGCTCGAGCCGTACCGGTGCCCCGAGGTGGTCGAGCACCACTCCCCCGTGCAATCTCCCGGGGACCTCAGGAAGTTCCGCAAGGTCGGGTTGACCGTGGCGGTCCAGGCCCGCGACGGGACGGTCTACATGCCCCCAGGCGGGGGCTACATGACCTCCGGGGCGAGCGCAGTGGCGGCGATACACACCATCCGTCTCCTGTCGCGCACGCGACAACTGGCGGAATGGTGTGAGAGCCGAGCGGCGATCATCAGGGACGAGATCGAACGGGAAGTTGGCCGCCCGATCCAGAACCTCCGCCTGAGGCTCCGTACCGGGTGGAGGGTCATGGAGCATCTCGAGGTCTGGGACGCCGGCACCAACACCCGCATCTCGTTCAGGGACGGCACCACGGTCCCGTCGGCGCTCCTGCGCGCATAGGAAGGTAGCGACCCGCTGAACGCGGCGCCCTTCGCCCCAACGCGGAAACGCATCCGTGTCCTGGTAGGCTGGGGTAGCGTCGCGGCGATGAGCCGCCCACAACCAGGGGACGCCGTGCGCGACGACCGTGATTCACCTCGCGGCCGGGGGAGACCAGTGCCGTCGGAAGCCCCGGCCAGACGCGCGGCGCGAGCCGCCTGGATCCTGCTTGCCAGCCTGGGGTGGTCGGCCCCTTCGCTCGCCCAAACCGTGGAGACGCTCCACCTCCGTGGAGGGGGGTTTCTGCGGGGCACCGTGGTCGAGTGGGTCCCCGGAGACCACGTCACCATCCTCCTGGCTAACGGGCAGAATCGGAACGTCCCCTGGGCGCAGGTGGACCCGGACTCCCCACCCCCGACGGCCGCCGCCGCGCCGGCGAGCTCCTCCGTCCGCCCGGTACCGGCGGCGTCCCAATCCCTGGCCGAGCGCGTCGAAGCGCCGGCTGGCGCGGCCGTCCGCCCCTTCTCCGAGCCCGGCGGCCGGTACGCTCGCTTCGAGGTGAGCGTGGTCCCCGAGGACACCGAGATCAGGGTCCGCCCGGCCAACGAGGAGTTGGACAGCGCGCGCGTGTGCGAGGGGCACTGCACCGTCGAACTCCCGGCGGATCGGCTGTGGCTCTTCTCGGCGTCGCGGGGCTTCGGCGGCAGCTTCCTGGGTTACGGCTCGCACGAGGTGCGGACGGGCGGAGGCGTCGGGACGGTCCGGCGCGTGTCGATCGAGTTGCGCCACTACGTCTGGGCCGACGTCGCTCGGGTAACCGGCCTGGTGGGGGTGGTGACCGGCCTGGTCCTTACCACGGCGTCCGGCTGCGGCATCTTCAACTTCGAGGGGGACTGCGCCACCTGGAACGGCCTCTACCTGGGCGGCCTTGGCGTGAGCCTGCTCGGCCTCATCCAACCGAGCAATCGGAGCGACGTGGACCCCGCCCGGACGATCAGCTTGACCCTCGGGCCGGGCCGTCTGTCCGTTGGGGGGACGTTCTAGCGGGCGCCGGTAGGCGCGTCGGGTGATCGCCACGGCGGGAATCGACCCGGCCGAAGCGGGCGCGACTACGGCGATCCGGCGGACGCCTCTCTGGCTTCGCGACGGCAAGTCACCTCACTCCCCGAGGCGGACCAGTAGCTCCGCTGGCGCTCGCAGACGTACATCGCTTCCCGCCCGCAAGCGTTGGCGCGAAAGCCGTTGCCGCCCAAGTCCTCCACGGTGACCCGGTCGGGGTGGCATCGGTACTCGGTCGCCGCTCGCTCACGGACCGTGCCCTCCATCGTTGCGCAGCCAGCGACCGAGGCCGCGAGCGCAACCGCCACGCACCATCCGCGCCGCCTTATCACACGCAAATCGTCCGACATTAGAGCGTCCCTCCCACTCCCAGCAGAACGCCGCCCGGCAGCGGACTCACGCCCATCGACCAGGCCAATCCACGGCGCTGGGCGGTTGACTGAACGCCGCCGGCGCGAACCCACACGTCCTCCCGGGCGAACGCGGCCGCGTCGAGAATGATGGCCAGCACCTGGATGCCAAGGCCCAGCCCGAGCCCCAACTTCTGCTTGTCGGGGTCCGTGGAAAGGAGACCCACCGTGCCGATGACGCCGCCGAGGAACCGAACGCCAAGGCTGCCGAACCCCACCCCCACGTTCCCGTGACTCCAATGAACGATCGGGGGGCCCAACAGTTGAAGGAATCCTCCTGTGACGTACACGGGAGTGCTCTCGGTCGCGATTCCGATCGAGCCGACGCCGATCGCCCCGAGGTCCATGACCAGGGTCTGCCAGCCGTACCAGTGGCTCGTCCGCGTCCACCCGGCGCCGTGGTCGTCACCGCCGCCTGGACGGGCGACCGGTTCAACCCGGGCTTGCGCGACCAGTCCCGTAGGCGTGGGCGTGGGCGCGGGCGAAGCCGCGGCACAGACGCACGGCTCCAGGCCCGTGCCGCTGGCGTTGCAGTGCCTGCACCCCGGCCGAGGTCCCTGGGCAGGCACAGGTGACCTGGGCACCCGGCAGGCACACCCGCGCGGTCGGGCTCGGCCTGACCACCACAGGGCGCGGCGGACGCCGACGAGTTGGCTGCGCCGCCAAAGGCGACGCCGCGATCATTGAAATGACGAACAGGCGAGTGCTCCACGACGGCACCCGCATTCGGGACATGTCTAGACCCCCTCCACATCAGAAAGCAGTTCCGCGCACGGTAGTTTCGGCCCTAGATTGGTGTCAACGACGTTCGTCGAGCCTCCAAAACCCACGCCCTTGAGCGCGTCGTGGACCCCTCGGCCGCGCCCTCGCTCACGCTTCACCGCCGCTCCGGTGGCGGGCCGGGTCCCAACGCGACTCTTCGACCGACGCTTCCGAGCCAGGCGGCATGAACCACCTGGTTCAGCAGTCACATGAATCTGACATCGGTCTTTCTCAACGACCGGCGCGGCGGGACGCGAGGCTCGAGAAGATGGCGGAGGCCGCCACATCGCCTCTATTCCGCCGGGGCCGTACTGCGGTAGCGTGGACCAGGTCTTGAAGAGAGGGTCTTCAGGGGGAGCTGTCGCGGTGTACGTCGAACTGTTTGAATCCGTCGGGCTCGTCCGCCGGCCAAGCGCGATGAGAGGGGGCCGATGTGCTGGGCTTTCGCGGTACCTCGTCTTCGTCGCAACGCTCGCGGGTCTGCTGCTCGGCGCGCCGTCGGCGCGTGCGCAGACGTTGACGGTGCAGGAGTCGGTGGTAGTCCGATCTCTGCGACGCCTCTACGGCCTCCGGTCGGCGGGCCACCAGCCCCTCGCGGACGGCACCCCCCGGCGGCTCTATCGAAGCCATCGAACGGGGGCCCTCCTCGAGTTCCAAGGCGCCCGAGACGCACCCGTCCAAGTCTACCTGCTCGCACCGATGAACATGCAAGGGGCCGTCACTAACGCGGTGCTTCTGCTCGGCGTGCTCCACGACGCAGACGATGTCCTCCGCATCCAGGAGTGGCTGACGAGCGTTCTGAACGACTGGGCGGATCAACCCGACACCGAACGAGCGCCACAAACCCGGCGCTTCGGCAGCGTGGACATCCGGTTCGAGCCGCTGGTCGCCTTCTCGGCGATGGGGCTGACCATCGACGCGGGACGGCCCTTTCGGGACGCACAGGAGGCGGCACGGGGCCGGGAGGAGGCCGAGCGCCTCCGCGTCCAGCGGGTCGGCGCACTGGAGGCCGAGCTCCGCGCGCTGGCGCAGGACGCAGGCCTTCCGACGATCCTCGCGCTGCGGGGGCGGATCGAGCAGGACAGTGCCCTCGGCGAGCGTGACCGCGCGGCCCTGCTCGACGGACTCCTCGTGCGCTCGTGTGCTCGCGCGGACGCCCAGCTCGCCCGGGCGGCCGGCGAGATGGATGGCCGTCACCACGACGTCGCGGAGCAGCTCCTGGCCGAGGTCGCCCGCGTCGTTGAGGACCTCCGGGCGGGCCGGGCGGCCCAGTGCGAGGGGACGCGCTCCTCCTACACCACGGCGCGCGGTCGGCTCGACGCCGCGCGGGCTGCCGAGCAGGAGGCGTTGTCGTCCGACGGTGCGCGAGGGGGCCCGGCGATCCTCGGAAGCGCCGGGGAAGGGACGACGGCGCGCCCGGCTCCAAGGGGTCCCCACGAGCGACTCTCGCCCGGCGCGGCGTTGGGCTACTCGCTCCTCCCGGGGGGTGGACAACTCTACGCTGGCCGCCCCGAAGCGGCCGTCGGATTCATGCTCGGCACCGCCGCGTCGATCGCTGGGGGGGTGGTGCTGTGGAACCTCGCGAACAGCCGCTACGACGAGTACCTCGGCGCGACCACCGCGACCCAGGCCCGCGACCTCTACGACGGCACGAGCACCTACTGGACGCTGAGCCTGGTCTCCTTCGGCGTCGCCGCGGCCGTCTACGTCTGGAACCTCATCGACGCCCCCGTGGGAGCAGGAGCTCAGAACCGTGAGCGCTTCGGCAATGAGTAAAGCGCTGCGACACGTCCTGGGGCCTGGGCTGTTGCTCCTCGGCGCCTGCGACCCCTTCCCGCGGGTCAATCCCGTAGACCCGGGCGCCGTCGGGTACGCGCCCGCTCTCGACGCTGGCGCGAGCCGGGACGGTGCAGCGACGGACGGTCCGCTTACGACCCACGATGGGTCGCAGGACGTGGCCCCGACGGGACCGGCCGAGCTCGTGTGGGTCTCCGACACGATCACGGACGCAAGGGACGCCTCGCCGCGCAACAACGGCAACGGGCGGGCGGAGCCGGGCGAGACCCTGCGCATGAACGTCACCCTCCGAAACGTCGGCGGCGCGGTCGCTCGCGGGGTGACCACGACGCTCGTCGCGACGGGCGACTGCGCGACCGCGGAGACGACCACCCGCGGGTCGCTCTCCTACGGCGCCGTCGAGCCCGGCGCCACGGCCGCCAACAACGCCGGCTTCGGCGAGCAGTTCGTCCTCACCCTCTCGCCGACGTGCGCCCCCGGATCGTCGGTGGACCTCACCCTCCAGGCACGCGACGCGTCGGGCGCCTCCTGGGACCTGTCCTTCCGGCTGCCGATCGTCACGAGCGACGCGGCAGTCGGCTACGTGTCCAACACGATCACGGACGCGAGGGACGCCTCGCCGCGCAACAACGGCAACGGGCGGGCGGAGCCGGGCGAGACCCTGCGCATGAACGTTACCCTCCGAAACGCCGGCGGCTCGGCCGCCCGCGGGGTGACCACGACGCTCGTCGCCATGGGCGACTGCGCGACCGCGGAGACGACCACCCGCGGGGCACTCAACTTCGGCTCCATCGATCCCGGCGCCACGGCTACGAACAACGCCGGCTTCGGCGAGCAGTTCGTCCTCACCCTCTCGCCGACGTGTGCCCCCAGATCGTCGGTGGACCTCACCCTCCAGGCGCGCGACGCGTCTGGCGCGGCGTGGAACCTGCCGTTTCAGCTGCCGATCGTCGCGAGCGACACCGCCGTCACCTACGTGTCGAACGTGATCACGGACGCGACGGGAGCCTCGCCACGCAACAACGGCAACGGGCGGGCGGAGCCGGGCGAGACCCTGCGCATGAACGTCACCCTCCGAAACGCTGGCGGCTCGACCGCCCGTGGCGTGTCCGCGACGCTGCTCGCCACGGGCGCCTGCGCGACCGTGCAGACGACCACCCGCGGGGCACTCAACTTCGGCTCCATCGAGCCCGGCGCCACGGCCACGAACAACGCCGGCTTCGGCGAGCAGTTCGAAGTCACCCTCTCACCGACGGCGTGCATGTCGGGGACGCCCGAGTCGCTCACCGTCCAGGTGCGCGATGCATCGGGCGCCTCGTGGAACCTGCCGTTTCAACTGCCGATCGTCGCGAGCGACGCGGCCATCAGCTACGTCTCCAACACGATCACGGACCCGTCGTCGCTCTCCGGCCGCAACAACGGCAACGGGCGGGCGGAGCCGGGCGAGACCCTGCGCATGAACGTCACCCTCCGAAACGCTGGCGGCTCGACCGCCCGTGGCGTGTCCGCGACGCTGCTCGCCACAGGCGCCTGCGCGACCGTGCAGACGACCACCCGCGGGGCACTCAACTTCGGCTCCATCGAGCCCGGCGCCACGGCCACGAACAACGCCGGCTTCGGCGAGCAGTTCGAGGTCACCCTCTCGCCGACGGCGTGCGTCTCGGGGTCGTCCCTGGGCCTCACGGTTCAAGCGCGCGACGCCTCCGGCAGTTCGTGGCCCCTGCCGTTCTCCTTGCGGATCGAATAGGCGCCTCCCTCGCGTTCACTCCACGGGCGGGCAGCGGCGGGTGTCGCCGAGCACCTTGCTCCGTCCGAGGGCGCGGCGTCGAGGCTCGACGTCAGTGCGGTGCAGGCCGGCTGTAACGGTCACCCAGCGGCACCAGGGAGGGTCGGCCAACCTAGCCCGCGTCCCCGTCAACCGAGCGCCTTCCCGACCCCTCCGTTCGCCCCCGGAGGCTGGTAGGCCCTGCGGACGGATACGCAGACCACGGCAAACTTCCTGGGCAAAGATCCAAAAAGGCCATTAACGGCTTTTCTCTCCACTTGAGGCGGGCATCGGGATGGCTTGAGCGGTGAGGGGCATGGGATGTCAAGCCGTCCTGATGTCGTTCCATCTTGACGTCACGAAGTCCCTCGGGCGGATCTGAACCGGTGATCGGCCGGGCCCAACAGGTCCCGTGACAGGGGCCAGGCAAGACGGTTTCGTCTTCGCGAAACGCAACACGAACCCCCAGGAGGGCCCACTTACCCGCTGAAGGTAGCGGAAAATGAATGCTGTGGGTCTTGATCGCCTCGACGCCAGGAACCCGAAGACCGGGGGACTCGCCCCTGATCTCGGGCACGCCTTCCTCGACTACCCGGCGTACCCCGACGGGTCGGACTGGGCGATGTCGGAGAGGAGGGTCGAGCTCACGGTGCTCACCCCGGCGGCTCTCGAGCTCCGGGAGGAGGCCTCCCCTCCGTGTGCAGGGCGGCGACGAGGACGCGGGCGAGGTCGCCCGTGAGCGGAGTCGCGCACCGCGGCGCCTTCCCCTGGGTCCGGCGGATGGCGTCGGCCGACAGCACCAGCGGCGTGGCGTCGTCGGCGGTGTCGTTGGCCGACCGCTCGCGGGTCTCGTAGAAGGCCTCGAAATCCTGGGCCATCCGCACGGCCTGCTGGCGCGGCACCGCGATCCCCATCGCGTGGAGGGCCTCGGAGCAGCGGCCCACGGAGCGGTCGGCGAGGCGGCGTCGCAATGCGGCGCCCTGCGAGTCGTGAACCATGGCGGTCTCCTTTCGGATCACCAGCGTCGCGGTCGCTCACCCAGGCCGTCACGACGGGGTCGGTCGAGGAGGTACCCTTGACCTACCAGCGCCGCGACCTACGGTGGCGCGCCGGCAAGCGCGACCGACCCGAGGTCGCTTGCCCGACGGGGAGAATCTCCATGGACGTCTTGATCACTTACGACGTGTCGGACAGACAGCCCGAGGTGAAGGCTGCGATGCTCAAGAAGGGGTACGCTGACCACTGGGTGGTTGCGACCAAGCAGTACAACTTGCCGGACACCACGCTTTGGAAGGGCAACCTGACCGGGCCGTCGGCAGCCATGCAGGATCTTCAGTCCGTTCTCCTCACGTTGAGGAACGTGCGGTTGGAGCGTGCGGTCGCAGTCCCCTGTGACGTGTGGGACGCGGTCCCAGGAGATCCGCACGGCTGATCCGCGGGCATGGCTCGGTACTACAGGAGACCGGCCGCAGCGTTGTCCCGCCAGGCGTCGGCGGTACGGACGTAGCGGTCCACCATCGTCCGCGACTTCCAGCGCCCCTGGGCCATGATGGCGCGGTCGCTGTGCCCCGCCAGGGCGGCCGAGGTCGCCAGCCCCGCGCGCAGCGAGTGCCCCGACACCCGAGCCGGGGCGAGCCCGGCCCACGACGCCAGCTCCTTCAGCGTCCGGGCAACATCGCGCCCGTCCAGCCGGCCGCCCAGCCGACCGTGGCGATCGACGCTGCGGAAGAGGGCGCCCTCCTCCACACCCGAAGCCGCTCGCCACGCCTGGAGCGCGCGGACGGGGCAGACCTCGGGCCGCGAGCCGAAGGGGATGGCTACGTCGGCGCCCTCGCCCAGTTGGTCGGTCTTCGAGCGCCGCACCCGCACGACGACGCCCCGGGCGGGGTCGAAGGTCAGGTCGCCGACATCGAGGGCGACGAGCTCGGAGCGCCGGAACGCCCCTCCGAAGCCCACCAGGACCAGGGCGCGGTCCCGCGCGCTCCGCGGTGACGCCTGCGTGAAGAGGGCGACGGCGATCGACCGGACGGCGTCCCCCGTGAGCGGGGCGGCGCAGCGCTGGGCCGTCCCGTGGGTCCGGCGGATGCCCTCCCAGACGGTGCGGACCTCGGGGTTGGCGGCGGGGTCGGCGAGGCCGGCGTCGAAGTGGGCGGCGCGGATGGCCGAGAGGCCGAGGGCCAGGGAGGCGACCTTGAGGCCCGCCTGGGCGCGGTCGGTGAGGAAGAGGGCCAGCGTGGCGGGGGCGGCCGGCAGGGACTCCCGCCCGTGGCGCGCGCACCAGGCGGCGAAGGTCTTCCACTGGGTGCGGTAGGCGCGGCGGGTGTTCGGCGCCTTGGCGGCCTCGACGTAGTCCCGCGCCGCCGCCAGCAGGGTGGGGCGGTCGAGGGTGGAGCTGGTGTCCGGGGCCCGGACAAGGTCGGGGAGAGTCATGGGGTGGCTGGTGTCCGCTAGAGTCTATTATCGGTCACCAGAACGCAATCCCGCAAACCTCCGCTTGACGGCCTCATGCAGGTCGATCATTGTAGGTCCCGGAATGCAGGTCCCGACATGGGGCCTACAATGAGGAGAGACGACGATGACCATCACCGTGACCGACTTCGAGAAAGACTCCCAGGGGCGCACCTACACGGACGTCCTCTCGAACCCTGTCTTCCGCGCCGCACTCGACGAGGCCCTCACGTTCATGCAGCAGCCCCTGGTGCTGCAGCGGATGTTCGACGCGGAACTGCACCACGGCCGCCCGGCCCTCGCCGGCGCCGTCAAGGAGCTCGAGCGCCAGCCGGCGTTTCTCCGGGCCGTGCAGGGCCGCACCCGCGAAGAGACCCCCATCCGTCGGCTGAAGATGTGCTTCGGCGTGTGCTGCCGGCTCGTGATGGAGGCGCAGACCTGGCGGAAGACCGCGAGCGACGGGTCGCTCGCGGGGGTCGGGGACTGGTTCACGCGCGCGCGCCACTACGCCCCGCCGTCGCCGTGACCTTCGCCCGCAGGCCGTTCTCCCGCCGTTACCAGGCTTCGGCCCGCCGCCGAGCCGCTCGGTCCACGCCCACGCCGCACCCCACGCCCTTCCGACTTGAGCCGTAGGCCCGGCGCAGCGCCCACATGAGCGCCGGTTGGGGTGCGTCACGGACCGCTCGGGGGTCGGACGGACCATGGAGTTCACCCGCCCCATGGACCTGCCAGCCGACCTGCCAGCCGACCCGCCAGCCGTCTTGCTAGTCGCCAGCCTCCTGTAGGGGGTTCCTAGCCGGGCTCCTAGTACGGGCTCCTGCCTGTCTTCCTAGCCTGCCTCCATGCTAGATTCCGTTGAGCTCGTGGTAGCTCCTACCTGGCGACTGAAAGGGCCATCCAGATGACGTCTGCTAGCACTTCGGTGGCAGCCACTTCCCCGCCACCTCGGCGCAAACGTCCCCCGCCTGGCCCTCCCGCCGAGGTGTGGTTCTGGCGGGTGCTGCCGAAGAAGGGCCGCGGCGAGCACCGCACCCTGGCCGACAACGTCCAGTACGACGGCTGGGAGCACATCTGGACCCGCCGGCCGCCCGCCCCGGGGCGCTACCGCATGGAGTACCGCGACGCGCGACGCGTGAGCCTCCCCCGATTCCGTGGACACCCCTGATCCGCGAAGATGCGCGAGGAGTGCTGCCCGATGGCGAAGCGAAAGAAGCGAGTGTTCACCCCCGAGTTCAAGGCCGATGCCGTGCGGCTGGTGA
>Ga0208628_1000614_pt1 | contig 16112 bp, 8 predicted proteins | sample LakWasMet16_LOW5_2_FD_183864 | JGI IMG/M metagenome (GOLD analysis project Ga0208628, IMG submission 183864) | Freshwater sediment methanotrophic microbial communities from Lake Washington under simulated oxygen tension - Sediment Metagenome... | ecosystem: Environmental > Aquatic > Freshwater >... | reverse complement strand
GTTCTACGACGCTTGGTTTCGGAGCTTATTTCAGTAATCGACATGTTTTATGCAAAAAATAGGTACGCACACGGTACACAACAAAAAGAGTGCCCATTTGTTAATGGGGGACGAATGGATGATTGAAGGCTTCCCTTGTGATGATGTAAAAAATCCTGTTGGTGAATGGTATTACCGGTACCTTTTTCAAAATACCAGGATAGCTTCAGCTGATCGATTTTACCTAATTCGCATAAAATAAGTAAGTCTCAGTCTCTTTACAACACAGGATAAGTCTGGCTCAAGCGAAAAAACGGATTCAGTTTAAAGAATTTACCCTGAACGGCGGTTTTGTCGACCGTTTCAAACGGGTGCCGACGGCATCTTTTGGATGCCCTGCTCAACGATCCGGATTTTCACGCCGTCGACCGGCAGTTTTTCGGCAACCTTAAATATAATAAAGCGCTGACAGATAAAGCAGCGCTTCAGCTAAAAGGCTTTTCCCAAGGTTACGTGTACTCTGCCGACGAAGCTAATGAGAATGGCGGCCCGAGTTATCAATTGCCATTGACGGCCCGGGTGCCGGGTATTCTTCGCTCAGCGAGATTAGACACTTTTTCTATAGACAAGCTCAAGATTGATAAATCATTTGTCAGCGATTTATCTCAACGGCGACAGGAAAATAAAGCCATTATTCAGGCAATTATCCCGCTGAGACGGACATTGAGTATTCAAGACCCGCTTCAACAACTCGATGCTTAGCCCAATATCGGCGATAAATTGAATAATAGGTCCACCTGATAAGTAATAGCGCTTATTGATTAAATAAGCGGCATTACTTATCCTACAAACACGTATACAGCACCAAAACAATGCCATTGCCTTGTAAATAAAAAGAGGCTAATATCCGCAGAAATTTTGGGTTGGGTTTCCTCCGGGCACGATTACATTGACAAGTAGGGCTAATTTACCGCTTCCTTGCATTATGAGTCCGACACCCTAGCCAACATAATCATCGAGTGGAACGAGATATGAATAACAACAAAGAAAATCGATTAGCCGGGCGCTATCCTACCTTTTGTACCGTTGAACTTGATTCAGGTACGGGCGTAACACGCAACCTGAGCACTACTGGAGTTTGCTTTACGACGGATAGTGCGCTTGAGCCGAATTTAATGCTGCGATGCTTCATTCTCATGCAAAAAATGGGCAGGAATATAATCCGTGTTCGCTGTGAAGGCAGGGTGGTGCGCGCCGATAAATCAGGAGACGGTTGGGAGATTGCCATTAACTTTACGACATTAGAATGGTGATTGCAGGAACTATTGGGTGAAGCATGGAAGCATGCTTGAAAAAGGTGGACATCAAGCTCGACGTAAACAGTTGCGAAATATATTTTTCAACGGGATGAAGTCATTACGTCACTGGCAATAATCAAGTATCGATGCGGCTGTCGTCCACCAAATCGGGTATCAATGAAATAATAGCGCTTTTGATAGCTGTCGCCGCAGTTCGCAGGGTTTGCTGTTCGCTGTCGTTCAGCTCAGGGTGCAAATGGCGGATAATGCCGCTACGCCCTACCACCACCGGAATGCTAAAGCAGTTATCCCGAATGCCCATCCAGTCGTCAAACCAGGTGGCAAGAGGCATGGTGCGGTATTCGTCGAAAACGACAGCTTCAATAACCATGCATGTTGCTGTGGCGATGGCGTGATTGGTATAACCTTTGAGGCGGTAAACCTCAAAACCGGCTTCGGTAACCTGGGCGAATAACTGTCGATGAATGGGAGTGTCGCCGAGGGGTTCGCCTCCCGCTTCCGCGCTACTCAGTATCGGTAATTGGTTGGAGCCGTGCTCGCCCAGAATGTAGGCGCGAAGATCGTCAGGATGAATATGCTCTTCCTGCGATAGCAAGGCACGAAATCGGGCGGAATCCACCAGCGTTCCGACACCCATCACTCGATTGGCCGCAAAACCGGATAATTTGCAGGCCGCATAAGTCATTACATCGACCGGATTGGTCACGATGACGAATACGGCATTGGGATTATTGGCGGCCAATACGGGAATCAGCTCCCTGAACAATGATGTGTTTTTTTCGCCCAACTGGAGACGGGAGGTCAAAACCTCCCCATCAGCCGCAACCGATGCCGTAACGACGACAATATCGGCATCCTTTACCTGCTCATTAGTACATCCTTCGATGCGCATGGGCCGTGAGCAAAAAGCCAATGTGTGCTGCAAATCCAAAGCATCTCCTCTGGCTTTTTCATAGGTACGACCGGCAATCACCAGATGGTCGCAAACCTGTTTTATTACCAAGGCATAAGCAAGAGTGGAACCGACACGACCTGTTCCGATGATGGCAATTTTCATAAGCAGCTGACCGTAAGTTTTTTAATAAGGCATTAAGGTATGTTGATTGTAACCAGTTTTGATGACTTTACTTCAAACAAAACCAGTAATAATATTTTTGTCCGGTTTCAATTATCAACCCTAACAAAGCAACAACACAAACAAAATACGTGGTAATACTTATCAAGTAGTAAAAATTATTAGCCTGTAATAACACGATTTTTAAACCGATTATCAGGAATCAATACTGCTGACTTAAACTGTAATTAATTATCAGATAACCTTCTGTTTAAATTAATTAATTCTTCGGTACGTAGTATTACTAATACCGAGCACCGTGTAATAATCAACCTTGTATATCACGTAAATTCTGTGATAATGTTTATTGTAACGTGCTAATTTATTGTAACTTTTAATTTTTAAGACTTGTATTTTATTTTATCGTTTGTAAATAAATTATTTTTACTTTCCGTCCATTCAGACCCTGTGTCTGTTCACTTTAACGGATTTTACGAGGACTTATATGAATACAGATTTTCGGATTGGACTGATTAGTGATGACCCCTATCATTCGGGCTTATTAAAAGGGTATTGCCAGGCACATCGCTATAAGATTTTTGAAACAGCCGCCGACACGGAATCAATTAATACAATGATTCAGATGCAGCCGAATATAATTATTCTTGCTATTGGTTTGTCCCAAGATCAAGCCCAAAAAAATAACTTCGACTTGATTCGTCAAATGAGTATTAAACATCAAATTCCGGTATGTTATTTACGTGACGTTAATAACGCGGCCAATTCAGGAGAGGACCCGGCTTGCTGGGTTGACACAACTTTAGATGCCCCTCTTAATATCAATCAACTGAACGATTATCTGCACAGCAAATTCAAGCACCATCATCTCTTTATCCGGGAAAAAAGAAATCGTGAGAGGCGGACTGCTAATGATCGCAGGCTGTTAATGCTTAATCAGCAAAACAAGGTCCCCGGCAATAATCATCCCGCTAATAAAAACATGCCGAATAATGATGACACTGACTGCTTTACTGTCGAACCTTTTCAGATTGACCAACGATCCAAATCTGTCTTTTTTAACGGTAAGTTATTGAATTTAACACGTAAAGAATTCGAACTTTTCGAATTGCTGGCGAAGGATATTGATCGCGTATTTATGACCGACGAAATTATCAATCATCTCTGGCCTGATAATAACCGGGCAACCAAATCGGATCTTTATCAGTACATGCACCTATTAAGAAAAAAAATTGAAAACGATCCGAATAACCCGCAATGGATTTTGACTGTGAAAGGTTTTGGATACAAGCTGAATATGGCTGAACCTGCTAAAATGAATTAGCCGGGCATTTAGAGTTGGCTCATCTTAAATAGCGGCAACACCCCACGATAATGCCTATTTTTTTACTGGAAGACTCTACAGCGAGGCTTTTGTGAGGACACTTTATTACAGTCACCCTGATTTCCTTTTTCATGAAACAGGCATTGGACACCCTGAATGCCCTGCCCGGCTCAGAAGTATAGAAAAGGCATTATCAGCACCGGAGTTCTCAGGCTTAATCCGGCAATCTCCGCCACTCGGCACAGAGCGGCAAATCCGGCTGATTCATCCCCAGTTCCACATTGACGCCATTCTTGAAGCCATCCCCGAACAAGGCGAACACTATTTGGATCATGATACGGTGCTGTCGCCCGGATCAAAACAAGCCGCTTTTCGCGCGGTTGGCGCTGTTTGCGATGCCGTTGATAAAATCTTGACCGGCAAAGCGGACAATGCATTTTGCGCCGTACGCCCACCGGGTCATCACGCAGAACCCCAACTGGCAATGGGATTTTGCCTGTTTAACAATATAGCGATTGCGGCTAATTATGCGCGTCAACAGTATCAACTGGAACGTATCGCCATTGTTGACTTTGATGTCCATCACGGTAACGGCACACAGGCGGCTTTTTACAATCAGCCCAATGTGCTCTATGCGTCCAGTCATGAAATGCCGCATTATCCCGGCACCGGGCATCCCGCAGAAACGGGTGTCGGCAACATTATCAATGTGCCGCTGGCTGCGGGCGAATCCGGCATTGAGTTCAGGCAAAAATACACCCACATTATTTTGCCCGCACTGAAAATTTTCAAACCTGAGTTATTGCTGATTTCAGCCGGTTTCGATGCCCATAAAGAGGATCCGTTAGCGTCCATCATGCTGGTTGAAGATGATTTTAAATGGGTTACTCAAGAACTAATGAGCGTTGCCGACCACTGCTGCAAAGGCCGGGTTATTTCGGCGTTGGAAGGCGGCTATAATCTCAAGGCGTTAGCGGCCAGTGTTGCCATTCATGTTAAGACACTAATGACTGATATTGAATAATCGACTGGATAAGTCTATGTCATTTCTGCTGCAAGTTTCGTAAAAACCTTACCCTTTTGACGCAACGTCAAAGACCGGTCATGGTTAACCCATTCACTTTAAAAAGCGTTCCAACTTAAATTGAATAAACGACAATCTATTTTTGCGTCGTTAACACACATGATCTATAGTTGAATAAACACTCCCTAAAACCGCCGTACTTAGTGCATGACTACGCAAAAGATCATTACCCCGTTTGAAAAAATTGCCACTACAGGTAACGGACTTTCCGCCGATTTACAAAAAATCATTGGCCAAGTTGAAAAGTTAACTGACATCGGTATTGCACTTTCCTCCGAAAAAGATACTGCGCAATTATTGGAAAAAATCCTGCTGGGAGCAAAATCCATTACCAACTCCGATGGAGGAACACTATACCGGGTTGATGGCAATGCCATTAAAATAGAAATCATCCGTTCCGATAGTCTGGGTATTTCTCTGGGAGGCGAAGGAAATACCATAAATATCCCGAATATTCCGTTATACGAAGAAAATGGGGAGCCCAACCTTAAGAATGTCGTCTGCTATTCGTATCACAACAATAAAACCATCAACATTGATGATGCCTATGATGCGGTCCATTTCGATTTTGCGGGAACCAAGGCATTCGACAAAAAAAACAATTACCGCTCAAAATCTTTTCTTTCCATTCCCTTGACCAATCACCAAGGCGAGATCATCGGCATCCTGCAACTGATTAATGCTACTGATCCTGAAACCCAAGAAATCATCAAGTTCGATTCAGTGTCACAACGTTTTGCCGAAGCTTTGGCTTCACAAGCGGCAACCGTCTTAACAAAACAACAGCTCATTACCGACCTGGAAAACATGTTTGAGTCGCTGGTCAAATTAATAGCGACTGCGGTTGATGAAAAATCGCCTTATACCGGAGGGCATTGTCGCCGCGTCCCGGAATTGACCTTAATGCTGACAGAGGCGGCGCATGATACCGACCATGGTTATTTGCAGGATTTCAGACTGACCGAGGCGGATCGTTACGAACTCACTATCGCGAGCTGGCTGCATGACTGCGGCAAAATCATCACGCCCGAGTACATCATTGACAAGGCGACAAAGCTGGAAACCATTTTCGACCGCATTCATTTACTGGAAACACGCGTTGAAGTGCTAAAACGCGATCGTGAAATTGCGTTTCTCAAACAGCAGCTTGCTGAATTGCAAAGCAACACGACCTCATCATCGGCACTGGATCACACTTACCAGGCCGATATTGCCCGCTTGAATGATGATTTAGCGTTTATCCGTCTTTGCAATACCGGCGGCGAAGCAATGTCGGGTGAAGACATTAGCCGTCTTCAGTCGTTACAAAAGCTGACCTGGTCGCTAAACAATGTCGATGTCCCCTTGTTAACTGATGAAGAGGTCTACAATTTGAGCATATTCCGAGGTACGTTAACCTCGGAAGAACGAAACGTCATCAACAACCATATCAACGTTACCATCTCCATGCTGGAAGCCATTAAATTCCCCAAACACTTACAAAACGTTGTTGAGTATGCAGGCGGTCATCATGAGCGTATGGACGGCAAGGGCTATCCCAAGGGATTGAGTCGCGAGGAAATGTCCATCCCGGCACGGGCAATGGCGATAGCGGATGTATTCGAGGCGTTGACGGCAAAAGACAGGCCTTACAAACAAGGTAAAAAGCTTTCCGAGGCATTGTTTATCTTAAAGAAGCTGAAAGAAGACAAGCACATTGACCCTGATCTGTATGATGCCTTTATCAAACAGAAAATCTATAAAAAATATGCTGAAAAATTTTTGGATGATGTCCAAATCGACATCGACTAAATAGATAGTCTTGTAAGGCGCGCATGCGCGCTCTTTTCTAAAATCCTCCCCAAATCAATAAAAGCGCGCGGCGCACACCCTACTATCAACGTGGCTTCTTGATGAAATTCAGTAATAAATGGCTTAAATCATATCGCTTCCTGGCATGCGCCCTAATCACGCTGTTATTCATGGCGCACACCGCGCATTGGCTGCACATTCCAACCCTGCAGCGCATGGAAAATATTTTATACGACTTGCGCTTGCGGACGACCGCTGTTAACACCGTCGATCCGCGCATTGTCATTATCGATATAGACGAGGAAAGCCTGGCCAAAGAAGGCCGTTGGCCTTGGCGCCGGGATAAACTGGCCTATTTGGTCGACATACTGTTCGATTATTACAACGTTAAGCTGTTGGGCTTCGACGTGGTTTTTTCCGAGCCGGATACCAGCGCAGGAGTCGAATTGTTGGAAAAACTGGCATCCGGCCCATTGCAAAAAGATGCCGATTTTTTATCGACGCTGGAAACAATGCGCCCGCAATTGTCTTACGATGACATGTTTGCCAAAAGCCTGGAAAACCGGCCTGTCGTCCTGGGTTATTTCACCAGCCATATAACCGAAAAAACGCCGGAAGTGGGCCTATTGCCACCTCCTGTGGCAGCGGCCGATAAACACCCCTTCACCCCTTTACTGTTCAAAGAACAAAGCTACGCCGCTAACCTGCCGAAATTGCAAACAGCAGCCCTGTCCGGCGGTTTTTTTAACAATCCCAATGTTGACGAGGATGGCGTTTATAGAAGACTGCCGCTATTAATCAATTACAACCATCAGGTTTATGAAGCCTTGTCGCTGGCGTTATTCAAAACCTTGCTGGGCAAGCCGGAAGTTAAATTTATTACCGGTGAGGGCTATGGCAAAAGCAATATCGACAGCCACTTGGAAGGTCTTGAAATTGAAGGCTTTCATATCCCTGTCGATCAAAGCGGCACGCTTTTGGTACCTTATCGCGGACGGCAAGGCAGTTTTCCTTATGTTTCGGCAACCGATGTGCTGAACGGCGTTGCCGACGTAGAGAAGTTAAAAGACAAGATTGTTATTGTCGGCACCTCGGCGGCGGGGTTGCTCGACTTACGGGTAACACCGGTACAAAACGTCTATGCAGGCGTTGAGGTGCATGCCAATATTCTGAGCGGCTTGCTCGACCAAACGATTAAATCCAGGCCCGGCTATATTCTGGCTGTTGAATTGGCTGAATTGCTGTCGATCTGCCTGCTGGCTGTCTTTATATTCCCCCGCTTACCGGTGTTTTTATCCGCCATAATATTCAGTGTATTGCTTGCCGCTGGAATAGCTTTCAATTTTTACTGTTGGGTGAACTTGAACATCGATACCGTATTGGCAAGCCCCATCACCTTATTGGCCTTGCTGTATGGCATCCAACTATTTTTCGGTTTTTTCTTCGAAAGCCGAAAGAAAAAACAAATGGGCAACATGTTCGGCCAATATATTCCGCCCGAGTTGGTAGAACAAATGAGCCAATCGGATGAAGAATTTTCGTTAAAGGGCGAAAGCCGGGAAATGACCGTATTATTTTCCGATGTCCGGGGCTTTACCACCATCTCCGAAGGCATGGAACCGCAGGAACTGTGCGAACTGATCAACGACATTTTAACGCCGGTAACCCGCGTCATCCATGAATCCAAAGGCACTATCGACAAATACATCGGCGATGCGATCATGGCCTTTTGGGGCGCTCCGATGCATAACCCGCAACATGCCGCCTACGCCGTCAGGGCGGGCTTGGCAATCTTGCAAGCTTTAACGACCATTCAAAAAGATTTTAAAGCCAAAGGCTGGCCGGAAATCGACATAGGCATAGGCATTAATACCGGAAAAATGAGTGTGGGCAATATGGGATCGCAATTTCGCATTGCTTACACGGTGATGGGCGACGCGGTCAATTTGGGTTCACGTTTGGAAGGACTCACCAAGCAATATGGCGTAAGAATGATCGTCAGTGAAAGCACCCTGCTGGCGGCTCCGGAGTTCACCTACCGGGAACTCGACAAAGTACGCGTCAAGGGCAAGCATAAACCTATCACCATTTATGAACCGCTGGGCGTAACGGAGGGCGTCAGCCACGAACAATTGCAGATTCTCGACTTATTGAATCAGGGCCTGCTCGGCTATCGACAACAACAATGGGCCGCCGCCCAGACTATTTTCGAGCAATTAGCGGAGCGGTATCCGCAGGATAAGTTGTACCCGATTTATCTTGAACGGATAGCCTACTACCTTGAATCGCCACCCGAAATCGATTGGGATGGCGCGTTTACCCATACCCGTAAGTAACGCTTTGGCAATTGGTTCTCATTTTTCACCGTTGCCCTTAAAGAATTGGCTTAACACCCGATATAATGTAATTATAAAATTACAATTAAAGTGCATTAATCACGATGAAAACCTACCGGAAAAAACAGTCTACGCGTCACCGGTCATTGTTTGACGCAAGCTTGCCGCTACGTCGTGCGCTGAATCTGGCTATTTTAACGGCGCTCTACCCGTCTTTTTCTCATGCCAACCCGGACGGGGCGCAATTCGACCCTACGCAGGTCAGCATTGATACTGCCACGCCGGGCGTGACCACCGTCACCAACAGCCCCAATGCGATTATCCAATGGCAAAATTTCAGCATCGCCCAAAACGAACTCACCCAGTTTATTCAGCAAAACGGCCAAAGTGCGGTACTCAACCGCATTATCGGCCAAAATCCCAGTGAAATTCTGGGACAATTAACCTCCAACGGTAAAGTCTTTTTAATCAACCCTAACGGCATCGTGTTCGGCGCAGGCTCGGCGATTGACACCCAAGGCCTGATTGCCTCCAGCCTTAACCTGAGCGACCAGGATTTCCTTAGCGGCAACTACCATTTTATAGCCGGTTCCAGCGCCGGAAACATTGTTAATGAAGGCATCATCCGGGCAGGAAAAGACGGCAACGTTCTTCTTATTGCCCCAAAAATAGAAAACAACGGCATTATCAAGAGCGAGGGCGGTTCCATAACCTTGGCAGCCGGACAGGAACTGACCATTACCAACCTGGACTCACCTGATATTCGTTTTCAAATCCAGGCCCCCGCCGATAGCGTCCTTAATCTGGGTAAGCTGCTAACCGAAGGCGGCGCAATTAATGTGTTTGCAGGCACCATCAAACACAGCGGCGAAATCAATGCCGACAGTGTCCAAATGGACAAACAAGGCAATATCCAACTGGTCGCGCAGCAGGATATAACCTTAGACGCGGGCAGCAAAATATCGGCCAATAACAGTCAGGGCAATGCGGGGACTATCCATATTGAAAGCAAAACCGGCACAACCCTGGCTCAAGGCTCAATCGAGGCCCAAGCCACCCAAACCGGCAAAGGCGGCAACATAGCATTGCTCGGCGAGCGCGTCGGCGTACTGACTCAGGCGCGTATTGACGCCAGCGGTGAAAACGGCGGTGGGCAAGTTTTAATAGGCGGTGATTATCAGGGCAAAAACCCCAACGTCCACAATGCCAAAGCTACCTATGTAGGCCAGGGCTCGACCATTAAAGCCGACGCCAAAACCAATGGTGACGGCGGTAAGGTCATCGTCTGGTCGGATGATGTCACCCGCGCTTACGGCAACATCAGCACCAAAGGCGGTAGCTTGAGCGGCAACGGCGGTTTTATCGAAACATCCGGACACCAATATCTGGATGTCGAGGGCATTCGCGTTAACGCTTCGGCTACCAACGGCACCACCGGTAGTTGGCTACTTGATCCTAATAATATTAGGATTATTCATGCCACCAGCGCGTCGTCAGACGTCTACATGAATGGAGCTAACCCCTTTGCGCCACCCTCGGATGCGACAAACTCTACCATATCCGATTACACCCTTAATCAAGCGCTTAGCGGCTATACCAGTGTTTCGCTGACCACGGCAACTACCGGTACAGCCGGAACCGGTGATATTTTATTTGACGGGTCTAATGGCTCGATTGTACTAAGCAAAAATTCCGCCGATACGTTTTCGACCACACTGACTTTTAATGCTTTCAATAATATTAAGTTTCTTTCTTCCAGCAATACGACCATAGAAACCACTGCGACTGCCGGTACAGGCGGCCTTATCGTAGTGTTCAATCCCGGCACCGGAAAGGTAACCGTTGAGAGTGGAGCAACCTTGAACCTGAATGGTCAAGGAGGCGATTTGGAAGCTCAAATAAGCGGCGGAAAAACCTGGGAAAATAGCGGAACCATCAATATGCTGGGCAAGTCAGCTATCCGCCCCTACCTGTCCTCATTATCAACCTTCGACAATCTTGCCGGAGGTGTATTAAACATCGGCACTACGGGCGGTTGGTCGTTCCTCAGCAATTCAGGCAACCAGGAAGGTATTGTCAATAATGCCGGGACAATTAATGTCAATCAAAGTACCTCGTGGGAAGCCAAGTTCTCGCAAGTCGCCGGCGGGATACTCAATCTGCACGCCGGTTTGTCCATGCAGCATCTTAATGTCGCTGCCGGCACTATCGATATTGACAGCGGTATAACGCTGTGGATTCCGGAGAATCACTCAGGCTTAAACAAGTTTGACGGTACATCCATCAATGGACCGGGACGACTCCAGATTGGTTATGCGGTTTCAAGCTACTCGCCTACCGTGAATTTCAATAATGTTAGCACCAGCGGACTTACCCTATTAAGAGAAGAAAAAGGCTCATTGGCATTTTCCGGCACGAATACATTTGCCAATACTAAATTCTTCGCTAATGGAACCAGCAACACCGATTGGATAATACCCACTGCAACCTACACGGGCAATACGGAATGGTGGGCCAAGGGTAACATTACGCTGAACAGTAATCTGAGCACTGCCGGCAATATGACATTGGGCGCAGGATGGAACGCCAACATTGCCACGCCTGCGAGCACATCGACCGGCATGATCACCCATAGCGCCGCCTTAAGCGCCGCCAATGTTATTTTTAAGGCCGGTAAAATGGCGCTGGCTGGCGGTACAATCAATGGCAGCAGCTCTGTCAGTCTCTTAAGCACCAACGCCATTGACCTTGGCGCAGGCACCACCGACGTGTTGAGCACACTTGAACTCAGCAACGCCGAGTTAAATACCATCACGACCCCTATTTTGCGTATAGGCGATACCGGCAGCGGCGCCATTGACATCAAATCGGCACTGACATTAGCGAATATTACGACCGCACTGAACCTGACTTCCGGCGGCGCCATCACCCAGCAGGCCGGCGCAACAATCGCCGCCGTCCCCGGACTGAATTTATCAGGAACTTCAGTGACATTAACCGAAGCCAATTCCGCCGGGGTGATTTCCGGTTCGGCCTCAGCAGGCGATTTCCGGTACCGCTCGACCAGTTTGCTGACCATTGCCACCGTGGACGGTGTCAGTGGTATTACAGTGCCTTCTGCCAATAATATCGCTTTGGAGTCTAGCGTGGGCATTGGTCAACAAACAGGCGCAAACCTTAATGGCGGCGGCCTAGCGCTAAAAACCATTGGATCGGTGAATCTGCTCAATAGCGGCAACAACATAGGCAGGCTTGCCGCCGATTTGACTTTAGGCACAGGTAGTTTCGATCTTTTTACGGGCAGCAATCTTGCCGTGACCAATATGCTATCGGCCGATGGCTCCACAACATTGAATGGCATTACCACTAATAACCAATCCATACGCCTTACTTCCAATGCCTTAAGCATCAATCGCCCCATAAATGCCGGTAGCTCCAGCGTGGACCTGACCACAGATACGCTGACATGGGATGCCGCAGGCTATGGTAGCGTGGTTGGCAGTCAAGCAGACATTCGCCCCTATACGGCGGGTCGTCCTATCACTGTCGGTGCCGCATGCATTGGCGGTTCCGGAACTTGTCTGAGCATAACCGATCTGTGGAAAGTATCCGCCCCCGTTATCGGCATCGGTAAAAATAATGCGGGGGCCATTTTTGTTAGCGGCATCACCTATGGCGGCACAACCCTCACTGACAGAAACTCAATAACCACCCGCATCGGCTTAATCAGTAATGGTGGCGTCACACAAGGCGCTACAGGCATTAACATACAGGATCTTGGCATTGACGCAAACGGTACGGTGTTACTCAATGCAGTCAATAACATCACCAATCTTGCCGCTAAAACCTTAGGGCAAAACTTTACCTTTAATAACGGACAGGGTTTCACCGTCACCCAAATGAGCGGCGGCACTACAAATTCCACTTACAATTTAAACGGCATTGACACCTGTTCGACTCCGGGTGGCTGTAATAATGCCGCATCGACCGGCGATGTATCTTTGACCGCCGGCGGCCCATTAACTATCGACACCGGGGGCATCAGAGCCGGCGGCGATATAACATTGGTTGCAAGCGGCAATATCGTCCAAAAAGGGGCGCTTTCTGTTGGAATAAACGAGAACTTGATACTCGCTACTACGGGCGGCAATTACATTAACACTGTCGGTAGCGGCGCTCTCAATGTTTCCGGTACCGGCCGCTGGTTGGTCTATTCAACCAGTCCAACCAGCAACACTTTGGGCGGATTAACCCCATCATTCAAACATTATGGCTGCCAATACGCGACCGGTTGTACTGATTACAGCATTCCCACTACCGGCAATGGCTTGCTTTACAGCATTACGCCCGTACTGAGTGTTACACCTGGGACTGCCGGTAGCATCTACGGAAGTCCGATCAGTCTAACCGGACTAGGCTATACATTAACGGGTTATATTGACGGTGATACCGCTACCGGCTCTGGTGTCGCGGGCACAGCCGCCTTCTCGACCGATGCCACGGCGAGCTCATCTACGGGCAGTTACAACATCACCTATAAGTCAGGATTAAGTAATAATCTGGGTTATGTCATTTCCGATAATACGGTGAGCCTGGCTGAATACACTATCGCGCCAAGTTCAACGATTATTACTGAAGATCTGAGCAAGACCTTGATTAATAATGAAGAGTCGAACAAAACCTTGATTATTACTGAAGATCTGAGCAAAACCTTAGCGGATTCCACAAAAAAAACTGACGCCGGTGTATTGGGAACAACGCCCCAATCAGGGCAGCCATTAGCCAATGAATCCGGTAGTAGCTCTGGCGGATTTGCCGGTTCCGCAGAGGAAAAAGGCAAAAAACCTCAACTGTGTACCAAATGATAATTCATCCTCTTTCTATAAAACCGCCATGCCTATTCAAATAACTCAACTCGTTAAAAGTTATGGCTTATGGCTGTTCTTATTAACTGTTGCCCTACCCGTTTATGCGGCGCCTCTAGTCGTTGGTCATATTAGCTTTGTGAAGGGCAGCAATGCCGCCCAGCAACCAGGATCGGCGCCTCGAATTCTCGGTAAGGACACGGAAATTTTTCAGGGCGACAATATCCAGACCACCGAACGCAGTTTTGTGATTGTCGAATTTACCGACGGTGCCAAGATTACCGTGCGTCCAAACAGTAACTTTAGTATTGACCATTATGACAGCCAATCTGCCAATAAAACGGCACAGTTGGTGTTACATCAAGGCGGCGTTAACACCAGCACCGGTGATATTGCCAAGGCCCATCCGGAAAACTTTCAAATAAAAACCCCCACATCCACTGTTAAACCCGAATCCGAAAAAGCGGAGTTTACTGTGCGTATTTGCGACAAAGATTGCGAAGATAAGGAAAAAGAAGCCGCCGCCAATGCGGTAAGAACCGAGCAAAGCGTGGTAGCTCGCGTGGTTGATATTAAAGGTGAAGTGAGCGCCATCAACCGTGCCGACAAAAATGCAAAGGAGCGTCCTCTATCGCTGGGCAAACCGGTGTATAACGCCGATTCCATTCATAGCGAAAAGGAGAGTTATGCGCTTCTGGTCTTTCCCGATGGTGAAAAAGTCACTCTGCAAGCCAATAGCGAACTGGATATTAAACAATATAACTATCAGATTAAAGACAAAAAAGACCAGGTTTTATTGCGCTTAACCACCGGAGGACTACGTGCACTAACCGGCAGTATCGGAAAAAACAATCATGATGCCTTTGCCCTGGATACGCCGGTCGCCACTATCGGTATAAGAGGCACAGGCACAGACACCTCTACAGACGGAGTGAACCTTGATCATTCCACCTGGCAAGGACTCTCCTTTTTGCACAATGAAGCGGGAGAATTTGATGTACCGGAGGGTAGCAGCAGCTCCACTTTCGGTCAAAACGGCATACCTCAGATATATCCTACGCCGCCGAATGCCCCACAGCCCTCCGAGCCTCGACCGGATACCAATAAATCCGATCCCAGGAAAGTGTTTGAGGAAAAACCTACCGCCAAAGGCGATACAGTCGTTAAGTCTACGAGTGGAAATACGGCCGTTGAGAATAACAAAGGTGACAAAACGACAGTAAACGAAGGCGAAACCGGCTCTGCAAACTCGAACGGTGAAATAACATCCGAGCAATCGGATAATACGACAGCTGACAATCCGTCTGGCAGTGGAAGTTCATTCGACGATGCCGACAACTCACTCGAAGGCTGTACAATATAACGTAACTTTAGAGGCGCTGCAGCACTACGCCTCTACACGGGTAATGCTGAAAATGATTCAGCGACACAACTTGAAACATCATGAAAAAACAACAACAAGCGGATAAAAAGATTCATTGGTTTACTGTCCTCCTAGCTAGATCGACCTTACTCACCGCCAGTTTATGCCTGATACCCCAAGTATTTTGTTTGGCCGCGGCCGCGCCGCAGGAATTCAAGTTTAACATTAAGCATTTTTCGGTTGAGGGTTTATCACCGCTGTCTCAATCCTTCATTGACGACTATTTTAAACCGCTACAAAACCGGCTATATACGCTCAAAGAGCTACAGGAAGTCAGTAAGGCGCTTGAGCTGATTATTCGCGAACAGGGCTATCCCTTTTATCGAGTCATAGTGCCGCCGCAAACCCTGGCTACCGGCGATGTAAAACTGCAAGTTATCTCTTTTACCTTGGGTGAAATCGAAGTGACCGGCAATAATTACTTTCCCCGGAACAATATTATTGCCAGTTTGCCGGTTCTTAATAAGCTCGAATCGCCCAATACACAAGCGTTGGCAGAAGCGATTAAAGTGGCCAACAAGCACCCTTCAAAACAAGTACAACTGACCTTTAAACCCAGCAAAATCCCCGATAAATTAGACTCCAATATTACCGTGTCCGAACACCGTCCTTATCAGGCGTCTTTAATTGCCAATAATTACGGCACGGCCAACTCGGGCGATTACCGGTTGACCGGCACACTGCAATACAGCAACTTATGGGGCTTGGATCATATCGTCAACGGCAGTTATTCAACCGCTCCCGATCACGCCGATACGGTCAAACAATACGGCGCCAGCTACAGTCTGCCTGTCTATCGACTCAAAGGCTGGCTGAGCGCCTATTATGCCAATTCCTCGGTCAATACGGGCACCGTCGCGACCGATTTAACGGTGACCGGATCGGGCGAAATGTACGGTATCCACTATCAGCAGTATTT